>JAEEGL011693398.1_pt1 | contig 10218 bp, 9 predicted proteins | sample 9134231 | NCBI WGS metagenome assembly JAEEGL01 (sample SAMN16246548, study PRJNA631951) | gut metagenome | biome: gut microbiome; feature: rumen; material: fiber-attached | host: Bos | place: Iran: Karaj | collected 2018-10 | reverse complement strand
GTGGCATGTGCGGCTGCTATGTTCGCACAATCGGAAGAAGCGGACGGGCAACACTCACTGTCTCCACAGCGCAGACAGGAGCAGTGAATGTGGAATTTACAATCAGGAAGCGATAAACTGCTGAAAAAACCCCCTGCCGGAAGGCAGGGGGTTTAGTTTACGGGGATCAGCCAATGGTCTTTTCAAGATACTCCGCGATCTTGCCGACAGTGACAAGATCAGCAGCGGCATCATCCGGGATGGTGATTCCGTATTCATCTTCGAGAGACATGATCAGCTCCACAACATCGAGTGAATCGGCACCAAGGTCATCAAACAGATGGGTATCGGGGGTGATGCTGTCCGGGTTGATTTCAAACTGCTGTGCAAGTACATTTCTTACATTCTCAAACATTTGAAAGATCTCCAATCGTAAAAAGAATATTTGTTTTATGCCCACTCACGGCTTTGCGGTTTGTTCGGGTTTTCCGGTTTCACGTAAGAAACAACAACACGCCGGTTCGGTTCTACACCTGTCGATGCGGTGGTGACGCCTTCATAATTCTGCAGGGTTGCATGGATCACATGACGTTCATAGGAATTCATGGGCTCCAGCGCCATGCTGCGTTTGTACTTGATGGCTTTCTCTGCCATTTTTTCAGCAAGCTTCACAAGACTGTCTTCCCGTTTGCTGCGGTAACCTTCGGCATCCACATTGATATGGTAGCGTTTGTCGCTGCCGCGGTTGACCGCGTAATTGGTGAGGTGCTGAATGGCATCCAGCGTTTCTCCGCGGCGTCCTATAATGGCACCCATATTCGATCCGGAAAGCTTTACGTCGATGCCGCCGCCCTCGCGACCGGTAATCTCAATATCCGCTTTCACACCCATCTTCTCCATCAGACCGGAGAGAAAATCACGGACTGCCAGAAACTCAGCAGGCTCATCTTTGGGGACGGGTCTGTCTTCTGCAGCAGGCGTTGATACTTCAGCCTTCTTTTCCTCTTTGCGTTCAGGCTTCTTTTCGGATTTGAGTTTACGATCTTCTTTTGCTTTCTTCTCCGGAGCAGGCGTCGGCTTTTTCACTTCAGGGACCGGTTCCGGATCGGGAATCTCATAGCTGACTTTTACAACAGCATTGCAGGCACCGATTCCGAGAAAACCGCTTTTGGAACGGGTGACAATCTCAACGGACACATCATCCCGATCAAGACCAAGCTCTGCAAGAGCAAGGTTGATGGCTTCTTCTTCAGTACGTGCGCTTTTTTCCAAAGTCTGTATCATTCTGTTCAATTCTCCTCTTTACGGGCCTCATCGGTTTCATCCGGCTCGTCGAAAACCTGCGGATCCTCAACGTCAGAGGGAACTTCATCCTCTTCCTCGGAGGAGAGTTCTTCGTCCGCGGCGACAGAAACACCTGCAGTCAGCTCCGCTTCTGCAGTTTCAGCAGAGAAGATCACATCGTCTTCCACGGAATCATCGATGGGGGATTCACCCTCGGATGCAGCGGCGGCGGCAAGAGTCGCCTCTTCAGCATTCTCCGGGTTGGTATAGCGGTCGGCCACATAAGCGCGTCCGCGGGCATAGCGGCGGTTGCCGACCTGGGAATCCGGAATCTCGTGTTCAGCGATCCCAAGACGTTCCCGGCGGGCGGCGCGTTCCGCTTTTTCAAGGGCTGCTTTGCGCTCATCACTGCGCTGCTTTTCGGCGGCCTGAACTTTTTTCTTGCTGGTGTTGGCGTTTTTCTCGGTCTTTCCCTCTGCGCGCAGCCGTTCAGTCTCGAGACGCTTCTCCTCAATCTCCTTTTCGCGTGCGCTGCGGGATGCGAGGCGTTCAGCATCTTCCTTATCCAGTTTTTTCTTATAGACTACAGTAAGGATGTAGTCACGGACCATACCGAAAACGCTGTTGGAGATCCAGTAGATACCCATGGCCGCCGGCATGATGAAGCAGATCCAGACAGACATCAGCGGCATCATAACGTTGAAACCCTGCATCTGTTTTGCAGCGGGATTGTTTTCATCAGACTGAGGATTTGTCATCTGGCTGACTTTCATGGTGAGCCAGGAAAGTGCTGCGGAGACAAAGGGGATGAGAATTAAACCGATAAGAGCCCAGTTGAGCGAAGTTTCGCCGTTCCAGGCGAGCTTGAGCTGTTCCCAGGGGCGGTTGCCCAGATTCATTCCGAGAAATGAAAAATCGATGTCAAGCAGGCCTTCAATGGTTCCGAGTCCGTTCTTCACAGTCTCCCAGTTTTTGTGGACCAGATCGGTGATTGCGATTTCCGCATATGCGTCGGCCTTGGCAGGCACCACATAAAGTCCGGCTCCTACAAGAAAATCCTGGATTTTCTGGATGGCTTCACTTGCTACGAACATCATGCGGCTCAGTGGCATACGGATGACGCTGTAAAGTGCGATAAGGATCGGGAAGGGGATCAGGCTCCAGAGGCATCCGGACATCGGATTGATGCCTTCCTCGCGGTAGAGTTTCTGAGTTTCCTCATTCAGTTTCTGCTGATTGCCCTCATGTCTGCGCTGTATTTCCTGAAGCTTCGGCTGAAGACGGGTGGTGCGCATCATGCTTTTTTTGCTCTTTGCCATAAAGGGAGTAAGAATGACGTTTACAGCCAGAGCAAACAGGATGAGCGAAAGACCGTAGCTGCTGGTCATGGAATAGAGCCAGCGCATCAACCAGGCAAAGGGTCTAGTAATTGCTGCCCACATAGGCGTCTCCTTCAAATCTTGAAATAGGGTGAATGCGTGAGCTTCCGTTTGGTCATCTCTCAGGGAACCGGATCATAGATCGGATAATCTTTGCGGTGGAAGGGATGACAACGGCATATGCGCTTCAGAGCCAGCCATCCGCCTTTTAGGGCACCATAGCGGGAAATGGCCTCAAGCGCATACTGGGAACAGGTCGGGATGAAACGGCAGCAGGGTGGCCTGCAGGGAGAAATGAATTTCTGATAATAGCGGATAGCCGCCAGCAGGATTGTCTTCATGACTGCAGTAATCCAAGTTCATCACAGCAGCGGAGAAAAGCTTCGTTCATCTTTCCGTATTCCGCGTTGACCGATCTTCTTCTTGCCACGATGATGATATCGTATCCTTGTCTGATTTGGGGAGAGTTGAGCCGGTAAATCTCCCGCAGCCTTCTGCGGACGCGGTTTCGACAGACCGCTTTGCCCAGCTTTGCAGAAACGGTGTAGCCGAGACGGTTGCGGTCCAGACGGTTTTTGCGGCAGTATACCACAAGGTAAGAGCTTACGCTGGACTTCCCTTTAGCATACATGCGGCGAAAATCGCTGTTTTTTTTGATGGTGACTCTTCCGTCCAAATCAAATCCTCAAATGATCCCAAAACACCTAAAGGGCGGATCGCTCCGCCCTGAAAATGCCTTTTAACCCTGTTCCAAAAGGAATTGTCTGTTCACACTCAGACGGTCAGGCTCGCTCTGCCTTTTGCTCTGCGGCGGGACAGGACTTTGCGTCCGTCGGCCGTCTTCATTCTCTGACGGAAGCCGTGGACCTTTTTGCGCTGACGCTTCTTCGGCTGATAGGTACGAAACATGTAGTGCACTCCTTTCGGTTAATACTCAACATCAGGAACGCGGAGATCCTGAAGTAGTTGACAATACTCAAAAAACGACGTTTCAAGCCGCCGTTTGATGATTATATACTATAGTAGGCAGACATGTCAACTAAAAAATCCTTGGGCAAATTGCCCAATCCTGGGAGGAAAACCTGCTGGAAGATGCCGGTAAATTCGTGAAAATTTAACCGTGTTTTTTTGGGGCAAATATTGATTTTACCTGGTCTCTTATGATACAATTTTAACGCAAATCTGCGGGGACGCCGCATTTTTGCTGTCTATGTTAATTTTATAATTGGAGGATATATCTACATGATTAAAGTCGGCATCAATGGTTTCGGCCGTATTGGCTCCCTTGCTTTCCGCGCTGCCATGAAGTCTGACGACATCGAAGTCGTCGCGATCAATGCTCCCGGACATCCCGCTTCCCACATTGCTTACTGCGTTAAGTATGACTCCGTTCATGGCCGTTTCGACGGTGAAGTTGTCGGCAATGACGAGGACAGCACTGTTACCGTCAATGGCAAGACCGTGAAGGTCCTCTCTGACAAGGCTTACCGCGACGCTACCCAGATCCCTTGGGGTGAACTCGGCGTAGAGTATGTTCTCGAATGCACTGGTGTTTATCTCGAGAAATCCAAGGCTCAGGCACATATCGATGCCGGCGCCAAAGTCGTTGTCATGTCCGGCCCGGCCAAGGACGACACGCCGATGTTCGTCTGCGGTGTCAACCTTGACAAATACACACCCGACATGCAGTTTGTTTCCAACGCTTCCTGCACCACGAACTGCCTGGCTCCGATTACTAAAGTCGTCAATGACAACTTTGGCATCATCGAAGGCCTCATGACTACTGTTCATGCTTCCACTGCAACCCAGGCAATCGTTGACAGCTTCCCCAAGAAGAAAGATCTTCGCGGCGCCCGTTCTGTCTACAACAACATCATTCCCTCCTCCACCGGTGCTGCCAAGGCTGTTGGCAAGGTCATTCCCGAGCTCAATGGAAAGCTCACTGGTATGTCCATGCGTATCCCGGCTCCGGATGTGTCCGTTGTTGATGTGACCTTCCGTCTTGAGAAGGCTGCTACCTATGCCGAAATCTGCGCTGCAATGAAAGCCGCCTCCGAGGGCCCGATGAAGGGCGTTCTTGAGTATGTGGATGATGAAGTCGTTTCCTCCGACTTCCGTTCCGATGCGCACACCTCCATCTTCGATGCACAGGCCGGCATTGCCTTGAATGAGCACTTCGTTAAGCTCGTCGCCTGGTACGACAATGAGTGGGGCTTCTCCAACAAGATGCTCGACCTCACCCGTCACATCGATAAGGTCCGCAAAGCCTGATTAAAACCCATTCGGTATCAGAAAGCCCTCCCTGAAATGGGAGGGCTTTTGCTGTATGCGGTTCCTTTGCACGCACGGGGGAAATAAAGCTTCTTGACTCATGTTTTCAGATATAAACAGGAGCAGGCCACTTCTGCCTTGAAGTATCGGATCGATGGTGCTAAAATGTGCCTGCATTCTAAAGATTAGGAGATACTAACCACAGATGAATAAAAGACTCTCTGCATTGATCCTTGCATTCGCAATGCTCTTTGTCCTGACTGCATGCAGCGCCTCGAGCAGCAGCACATCGACCACCTCAGTATCTACCAGCGTTACGGATGCTGAAGGCAATACCACGACGAATACGGTAATCAACGAGACAGGCGTTTCAGCAGGTCCTGAAGGTGTTCAGACCAAAGACGAAACCACAACGGAAACAGTCACTGCGGGGACGGAAGAATCCGCCGCTGAAGACAGCATGGCAGCCTTTTTCCCGCCCAAAGAAGAGTGGTTTGAGATCTACTCCGAAGGCGGCGAGGGAGCAAACGAAGAGGGAGACCGTTTCTACTTTGCTTTTAATGATCCCGATAACGTGACCTATGCCATGATTCTGATTGCATTTGCCGACGGAGCCATCACAGTCCGGAACGGGGAAGTGGTTGTGGACGAGGAAAATAACTGCCTGCAAATAATCGACGAGGAAATGAATGTGGCGATTCCGTTTGTATTCCTCGATACAGAAGAGGAAGGAACCTTTGCCATCCGCTTCCTTGCAAACGATACGGAAGTTCTCTTCAAGTACGTTGACCAGGACATAATCATCAGCGATATCTACGGCATCCTCTCGACATCTGTGTCGAATTCCCAGACTGCTGCCGCGGACGGCGACCTCTGATCTGGAGCCTTCCGCACCTTCCTACCGGAATAAAGAGAACAGAAACCCCTTTTCCCGCAGAAGCGGGAAGAGGGGTTTTGATTTGCAGCGTTGAAAACCGTCAGAAAACTGAAATGAAAAGCTGTAAGTATTTACCATATCGCATGTTTATCCCGCAGCATTGACCATGTTCTGCATTTGAATTACAATAAGATCAGGTTGCTGATAAGAGATGGATTGTGATAAAAGAAGAATATGAGTAAGTTTTTTTCGATACTGGCTCTGTCAATCATCATGATGCTGTCCCGTGTTTCTGCTGCAGTACTCGTTGAAGAAGGAACAGGCGGGAAGGAAGGGCCCGTCTGCCGGGAACATATTTTTACTATACAGGAAATGATCAGAGAACCGGGACTCGTATCAGAAGGTCTGCTTTTACGAACGTGTGAAAGATGCGGTTATTCAGAAAAAGTCGTTCTTCCGGAGCGCATGCAGGCATCGATATATACATACACCAGCGGGGAAAAAACGATTTATCTGCCATATAGGATCTACTATCCGTCTGACTGTGAAAAGGAATCCGGGACCTGGCCTGTCGTGCTGTATTATCATGGAGCCGGTGAAGTGGGAACGAATAATGTCTGGCAGGTCCGGAGAAATGCTCTGCTGGAAAGGCTTGTGGATCTCGATAATGCGATCCTGCTCGCACCACAGTGCCGGGAAGGGTACCAATGGGTCAACACACCATGGAGTAAGGGTTCTTATGACAGTACTGCTGTAAAACCATCTGTCTATCTGGATGCATCGATTGCCTTGCTGGATGAGATCCTTCATAATGGGTATGCAGATAAAAACCGGATATACGCTGTCGGAACATCGATGGGGGGATACGCTGCATGGAATGTCGGAATGGAGTATCCCGAACTGTTTGCTGCGATTATTCCGATATGCGGAGCGGCTGATCCGGACAGAGCGGCTGAAGTCCTCGATGTTTCGATATGGGCATTCCACGGCGAGAAAGACCGTGCAGTTCCGGTATCCGGGTCCAGAGAGATGGTCGAAGCGATAGAAGCTCTCGGAGGAACAAAAGTGAAGTATACGGAATATCCCGGAAAAGGCCATACTGTGTGGACAATCGTTTTTGCTGATCCGGACCTGACGGACTGGCTTTTCTCTCAGGAGAAGGATGTATTCTGAGTCATCTGCCGGAAATAGAAGAACGGGCGGGCAGGAATGACCTGGCTGTTCTTGTAGCTGTATCTGTTCCCGCGTCATGGAGTTATTTTGGATGAAGATGAAAAACAGATTGAAAACATCGTGTCTTCTTTGGTATACTGAATATACCAAAGAAGACACAGGTTACAAATTATTTTTTTGGAGGAATGAGAATGTCTGAAAAGAAAAAAGTCGTAGCGTTTACCGCCGGCAGACGGAACGGCACCACCGAGACCTTGGCTAAGATCGCCTTGGAAGCAATTGCGGGAATGGGAATCGATGTTGAACTGATCCGTCTGAACGAGTGTGATCTGCATCCCTGCACGGCTTGCGCAAACGGCCCCTGCCACTCCAAGGGCCCCGGCGCCTGCATCTGGAAAGACGACGGCCCGTGGCTGAACGAGAAGTTTCTTGATTCCGACGGATATATCCTCGCCGCCCCGGTCTGGTCTCTGTCTCCCTGCGGCATCGTCACCGACTTCCGCGATAGAGTCTTCGGACCCAAGATGGATATGGCCCAGTGGGAGATCAACGGGGGATGCCCGGAGTGGGCGAAAGGCCGCAGAAAACAGCGCCCTGGCGCTCTGATTTCTGCAGGCGGTGCGCTCACCGAGCACTGGACCAGCCTTGGGATGGCGACGCTTTATACCACTACCTTCTCCGCTCAGACCAACGTTGTGGATAACCTGAACCTCTATGCCTGCGGTGATCCGGGCGAGGTATTCCTTCGTGAGGATGTTGTCCGCAGAGCTGTTTATCTGGGCCAGAACGTGGGTCATGCAGTCCTTAATCCCCAGATCGACTGGGAGAACCGCTGGCTTGGAAGCGATACTGACGGAGAGGCATGCCCTGGCTGCCATCTGAGCCTTGTCATTGCCAAACCCGGCAGAGACTATGTGGAATGCGCTGTATGCGGACGTAAAGGATTTCTTACTCTGGACGGGAATGGAAAGATCAAGTATACATGGCCTGCGGATAATCAGAACCGTCTTACGATGATGGGCAAATTCGACCACACGCGCGAGATTTCTCTGCATGGTGAGATCCGTGCCAAGCAGGGAACTCCGGAAATGGAGGAGCAGGTCAAGAAGTATCGTCAGATGGAAGAATGGACCGTTAAGGCTCCATCCAGAACAAAGAAAAAGACTGAGAAATAAACAACGGCGTATCAATGAAAAACAGGCTCGCCTTTTTGGCGAGCCTGTTCGCTTTATAGCAAATGGTTTATGCGGTGAAGTCTGCGTACATGAAGTACCAGTAACCGTAGCCGGAGTGCCACATCCCGGAGATCTTCGCACTCTGGAGATAGAAGTCGGTATAGTAGGCAAGAGGAACACAGCCGGCAGTATCCATCAGGATATCTTCCGCTTCATGGAGAGCCTTGGAACGGGTTTCTTTGTCCATGGTGGAACGGGAGAGATCGATGGCGGCATCAAAGTCGGGGTTGTTGTATTTGCCGTCGTTGTTGCCGTTCGAGGAGTACAGCAGCTCGATCATATTGGAGGGATCGCTGTAGTCACCGACCCAGCCGTTGCGGGCAGCCTGGTAGTCACCGGCGCGGCGCATCGGGGTGAAGGAAGCCCATTCAACGATTTCAACAGTCAGATCAACGCCGAGCTCTTTCCAGGCCTGCTGTAGATACTCTGCAACGACTTTGTGGTAACCGGCATCGTTGGTGGAATAGGTGATCTGGAGATCCGGATTCTCAGGATCGCAGTTGTAGCCGGCTGCCTTCATGAGCTCCTTGGCTTCGGCCAGGTTGGCCTCATAATCTTCGCTGATGTAGGGTTTGCCGCCGTTGGCATTGGCAAAGAAGTCACCGCCGGCAGGATCAGCCCAGCCCGGTCCCATGAAGTTGTAGGCCGGGAGATAGGTTCCCTGCATGAGGGTTCCGGCAACATATTCACGGTCGATTGCAAGGCTCAGGGCTTTGCGGACATTGGCATCGCCGAAGGGCTCTTTCTCGCAGTTGAGGTTGAGGTAATAGGTGCCGATCAGGGGATCGACATGGAATTCGCTGTTGCCCAGCAGGGACGGGATCTCTTCCGTGGGGACATCCTTGATGAAGAGAGCTTCACCGGTCTGGTAGGCACTGTAGGAAGCATTGGAATCCTCGATGAGGAGCCACTTGATGCCGTCGAGCTTGATGGCATCCTTGTTCCAGTAATTGGGGTTGGCCTTGGTGAGAATGTAGCTTCCGGGGACCCACTCACTGATCATGAAGGGACCATTGGAAACATAGGTCTCGGCGGAGACTGCCCATGCGTCACCGTTCTTTTCAACGGTCGCGGGATTAACAGGGCTCAGAGTCGCAAAAGCGGCAAGGCTCTCAAAATAGGGGCAGGCGGAGCTCAGTTCGACTACGAAGGTCTTGTCGTCCGGAGCGGAAACGCCCAGTTCGGAAGGATCCTTGGAACCGTCAAAGACATCATTGAAGTTCACGACCGGCCAGAGAACGGTGTCAGCATAGGGGGCTGCCGTCTCGGGGTTGGCAACGCGCTGCCAGCTGAAGACGAAGTCGGAAGCCTTGAAATCGGAACCGTCGGACCACTTCAGACCGTCACGGAGATGGAAGGTCCAGGTGAGGCCGTCCTCGGAAGATTCCCAGGTCTCAGCAACGCCCGGTGCGATGTTGCCGTCTTTGTCAACGGTCAGCAGGCACTCGTCGAGGTGGAGCAGCATATTGCCGCCGTCGACAGCGCTGTTCAGGGCGGGGTCAAGGGTCTCGGGATTCGGACCGACCTGAACCGTAAGGATCTTCTCTTCTTTCACGCTGGCAGGGGCGGAATTACCGCAGGCTGCGAAGAGCATGCAAAGAACGAGAGCGATCGCAATAAGGGTTACATGCTTTTTCATTTACTTTCCTCCTAACATATTTAAAACCCGTTTTCAACTGTCAGATGTGAAAAACGAATTTTATACGGATGAACAGTGCCTCACTCGACCTTATTCAGATGGTGGCAGGCACAGTAATGGCCGGGAGCGACGCGCTCCCATTTCGGCTCTTCTTCAGCACAGCGGCCGTCTGCATAGGGACAGCGGGTACGGAAGTGACAGCCGGACGGGGGATCCACAGGACTCGGGATATCTCCCTGTAGGACGATCCGCTTGGAATTGCGGCTTGTGACGGGATCGGCGATGGGAATGGCGGAGATCAGGCTTTTTGTATAGGGGTGGCAGCTGTGGAACGCGATCTCGTAGCTGTCAGCCATCTCTACCATTTTGCCCAGATACATT
>JAEEGL011029956.1_pt1 | contig 10218 bp, 11 predicted proteins | sample 9134231 | NCBI WGS metagenome assembly JAEEGL01 (sample SAMN16246548, study PRJNA631951) | gut metagenome | biome: gut microbiome; feature: rumen; material: fiber-attached | host: Bos | place: Iran: Karaj | collected 2018-10 | reverse complement strand
TATAAATATTGACATTTCTACACTTCCTCATTAAAACTTTTAATTATATTTACTGTCTGATTTAGTCTTTCTAAATATGCATAATGTGTACATCCTTCATAAGGAATAACAGATGCATCTTTAATTAATTTCTCAAGTTCATAAGCTCTATCAATAGGAACTTCTTGATCAAGTGTTCCCCAAATTATTAAAGTTGGACATTTAATTTTTTTTACCTCTTCTGTTATATCTAAATTAACATGTTCAACCATTATTTTTCTCATAAACTCTGATGCTTGTCTATAATCTCTCGAACCTATATGCTTTTTAGCAAATCCTTCTAATTTGTTTAAAACTGGTACCTTTTTTAATTTTTTAAGTACTCTAGTTTTTAAACTTAGTTTTTTAATTTCTTTTTTAAAAGGGCTACCAAATAATACAAGTTTATTTACATCATATTTACTAGCATATATTAAACTAATTTTTCCTCCAAAAGAATGTCCAATTAACATTGGATTTTTTACTTTTAAGGATTCTAATAACTCATGTATACATTCAGTATAATCATACATAGTCCATATAGTATCTGGTTCTTTAGATTCACCAAATCCAGGTAAATCTACTATTATTATTCTATTATTTTTAGATAATCTATCACCGATAGGTTTCATCATCTCAATGTTTTGACCCCATCCATGAAGTAATACTATTGTATTTTTACCAGTACCATAATCTACATAATTAATATCTGTATTCTTTATTCTCTTTATCAAGATATCACCTTAATAATTATAACACGTTTTTTAAGCAAATAAAATATTATTTACATGCTTCTATAAATCTTTTAAATATTTTTTTTGATGCTGTACCATAATCATATAAGTTTTCTGGATGCCATTGTACACCAATAACAAATTTCTTATCACTATATTCTATAGCTTCTATAATATCATCTTCAGATACTCCTGATATTATTAATTTATTTACACTATTTACTTTTTGGCTGTGTCTACTATTTACAGTTATTTCTTCTTCACCAATAATATCATATAATAATGTTCCTTTATTTATATGAACTTTATGAACAGATTTTTCTTCTGGATTATTATGATTTATAGTGGAATCTATATAATCTAAAACTTTTTCTTCTTCTAAATTTTTATCATTTATTGCGATTAATTGCATACCACCACATATTCCAAGTATTGGCATGTCTTTGCTTAAAGCATATTCATATATTACTCTATCATAATCATATAATCTACATGTTCCTGGCATTACAATACCACTACATTTATCAATAACTGCTTTTAAATCTTCTATTTCTTCATTTGTAAGTTCTTTATTAGTTTCTGAATAATCTATATCTTGATTAGGAAGTATTAAAATAGGAATACCACCTTCTCTTATAATACATTTTCTCACATCTTCAAAACAACTAATCATAGATGTGTTGTCTTCACTAATTCTAACTCTTCCTACAATTCCTATGATTGGTTTCATAGTTCCTCCTTTATTTTGTATTTTTTATCTATCAATAATATTAATACACTTATTACTATCAGTAGTAAACTTATAATGTGCATATCTAATATACCTAATTTAATCATTACTATTCCTGTTGTATTAAGAAAAATGTGCATTAAAATTGGCGCAACTAATGTATTATATTTCTCATATAAATATATAAACATAAAACTTACTCCAAATGCATATATACCATCTACTATATCAAAGTGAAATAAACCAAATAATACTGAACATAGTATTATAGATCTCATATTAGGATTAAATTCTTTTAATTTATTATAAACTATTCCTCTATAAAGTATTTCTTCAAGTATAGGTCCTAATACACCTGTACAAATTAATATAACAATAAATGGTAATTTAAATTCATATCTATCAGTAAAATTAAATATACTATTAATATTATACACTAATATATTAAATACTATAGATATTGATATTCCAAGAGAAATTGATTCTATTAAATATCCAGTTTTTGATTCTTTCTTATATTTTTTATATAGAAAATATAATATAGGTAAAAATATAATAAAAAATAATATTGTAATAATTAACATTTTTGAATTTATAAAACTATTAAGACCTTCTTTATATTCAGTAGTTTTAATATATTTTAAAAACTCAGAATTAGTTAAACTACCTTTGTTTTTAGAATTATAATAAGCAACAAAAATATATTCTAAAAAAAATTGACCTATTATAAATATAATAGGCCAAATTAATACCTTAACTAATTTTTTAAAATAATTAAGATTATTTTTTATCATCTTTAATCATTTCTTTAATAGTTGTTCCTATAGTTGCAATATTTTGTAAATCTGATGGAACAATTATTTTTGTTGCTTGACCATTTGCTACATCACTTAAAGTTTCTAAACTCTTAAGTGTAATAATCTTTTGATCTGGATCAGAATTTTTAAGTATCTTGATTCCTTCTGCTTCAGCAGTTTTTAATTTAAGTAATGCATCTGCTTTACCTTCTGCTTCTTTAATTTGAGCTTCTTTCTTAGCTTCTGCTCTTAAGATAGCACTTTCTTTTTCACCTTCAGCAATAAGAATAGCACTCTTCTTTTCACCTTCTGCTTTAAGAATTAACTCACGTCTTTCACGTTCAGCACGCATTTGTTTTTCCATTGCTTCTTGAATATCTCTAGGAGGTAAAATATTTTTAACCTCAACTCTGTTGATTTTAATTCCCCATGGATCTGTAGCTTCATCAAGAATAGTACGCATCTTAGTGTTTATTATATCTCTTGAAGTTAATGTTTGGTCTAACTCTAATTCACCTATAATATTACGAAGTGTAGTTGCAGTTAGATTTTCTACTGCATTAATAGGATTTTCAACACCATAAGTATATAACTTAGGATCAGTTATTTGGAAATAAACGATTGTATCTATTTGCATAGTAACGTTATCTTTTGTAATAACTGGTTGTGGTGCGAAATCTTTTACTATTTCTTTTAAAGAAACTTGATTAGCAACTCTATCAATAAATGGTATTTTAATGTGTAATCCATTTGCCCAAGTTTCATTAAATGAACCTAACCTTTCCATTACATAAGCCTTAGCTTGTGGAACTATTTTAATATTTGGAATAATTAATAAAGCAACAATAACTAAAATAATAATAAATATTTCCATTAATCTTCAACCTCCTTAACCTTTAATTTTACTCCATTTATCTCAAGTACTTTAACAGTACTATCAACCTTAATATTTTTATCAGCAAAAGCAGTCCAGTATTTACCATCTACTTTTACTTCACCTAATTTGTTTTTATCTATCTCTTTAGTAACAATAGCTATCATACCAACTACTCTATCTAAATTAGTTTTTTCATCTTTCTTACCTAATAATTTAACTAAGTAATTTCTTGTTGTTAGAAGTAATATTGTACCAAGTAATACAAACACTCCAAATTGAATTAATAAACTATCTATAAATATTGAAAGTACCATTGCTACTATAGCACTAGCAATGTACCAAACAGTTACTAAATTAACTGTCATTGCCTCTATTACAGTTAAGGCAATTACAACACCTAACCATGTCCATAACATCTTACATCACCTAATATAATTATACGCGTAATTAGAAATTTATTCAAGTATTTTAGTCCTTTTTTATGCTGGATGCTTTAACTATTATGTTGTTACCATAAGTACTTTTTAATTTATCTATTGTTTTATCTAATTCACTATTATTTTCTACTTCTTGTATGTCTTCAAACAAAGACATTTGATGACTAAGATTACTAGAAAATTTACTTATAGCAACACCTACTAAACGTATTCTTTCTTCATTCCATAATTCTTTAACTAATTCTTTAGCTACATTATATATTTCATCTGTATTACTTGTAGCATTCTTAAGTCTTCTTTGATGAGAATATACTTTAAAGTTCTTATCTTTTAAGATTACACCTACCTGATTAGCATATTTATCTTTTTTTCTTAATTGTCTACAAACATTTTCTGTTAAAGGAAGTAATACTTTATATATTTGATTAAGATTTGTTAAGTTATAACCAAGAGTTGTTGAATTACTTATAGATTCTTCTTCTCTTCTTTCAGTTTGTATAACACTATTATCTATACCTTTAGCACTATCAATAAGTCTTTTTGTTTGATTCTTAAAATATTTATGTAGAAAGTCATAATCTGCATTAGCAAGATCCCCTATAGTATTTATTCCAAGTTCTCTAAGCTTACTACTAGAGCTTTTACCACATCCATATAAATCTTCTATAGGAAGTGGATACATCTTAGTAACTATTTCATCATCAAAAAGTGTATGTACTCTATCTGGTTTTTGAAAATCACTAGCCATTTTAGCACACAATTTATTATTAGCAATTCCTACATTAACAGTAAAACCTAAAGTGTTTTTTATTTCATCTTTAAGCTTATGGGCAAACTTAATTGGATCACCATATAAACTTCTTACTTTTGTATAATCTATAAAACATTCATCTATACTAAGTGGTTCTACATCTGGGGTATACTTATATATTAGTTTAAAAAATGATCTACTCATTTTAACATATAAATTATAATCAGCGGGATATATTTTTAAATCTTTACACTTTCTTCTTGCATCTCTAAGTGTTTCTGCAGTCTTAACACCTTTACTTTTAGCAACCATACTTTTAGCAAGTACTATACCATGTCTTTTAGTTTCATCTCCACCTATTACAGCTTCGATTGTTCTAACATCTATTTTTGAACCATGTTTTAACATGTCTACTGCAGTCCAAGAAAGAAATGCATTATTTACATCTATGTGCATAAATATATTCATATATACCACCACTTTAATTATATAAAAAACAAATGTCTTAGTCAAGAACATTTGTTTGTTTTTTATATACTCGTTTCTATCAAATCTTCTATTTCTTCTTCTAATTTTTTATCTTTTATACTAGATATAATCTTATTAAAATTAGACATTATTATCATTCTTTTAGCTTCTTCTTCACTTAAGCTTCTAGACATAATATAAAATAATTTATTTTCTTCTATTTTTCCTGAAGAAACAGAATGTGCGCCTTCAACATCTTCTTCTCCACATAAAAGTAGTGGGACTGACTTCGATATACATGTATCAGATAGTAGTATACAATTTTCACTTTCTTTACCAATTGATTTACTACATCCACTTATAAAATCTATTGTACCTCTAAATGCTTTTTTACTATGACCATTTAATACACCTTGTGATTCAATATTTGTTAAAGAGTTAATTCCTATATTTTTAAAATAATAGTTCATATCGATTATATCTTCATTCTTGCCTAAATATACATTGTTTAAATAACTGTTACCAAATTCTTTAACATCTGATTTATAATTATTTACTTTTACTTTACCACCTATATCTATTAAAGTTTGATTTAATACTGAGTGTGAATCAATAGTACTCTCACTTGCGATAAAAGATAAACTATTATTATTTAATAAATTTAATACTGTTATATTAATATTTGAATTTTTTCCAAGATTTATATTTTGTTTTAAGTGATGGAAGTTTACAGAATCTGTTTTAGAAATATATTTAAATAATATATTAGCGTTTATATTATCACTACAATTTATGTTTATATTATCCACTAAATTTTCATCATTAAATTCATAAATAAAAGTTATTACTTTATTAATACTCTTATTTATATTAATATCTAAATTAAGCGCTTTGGGTAAATCTAAACCAATATTAGATTTAAAATTATTAATCTCGCTATATTTTATTTCTATATCTTCTATATTCTCACATATAAATTTTTTATATTCTAAATTAGTAGGTATTTCTAAATCTATTTTTAAATTATTTATATTAAAACCATTTGTAGTTTTAACTGGTATTTCATTTAATATATATTTCATATAACACCTACCCTATAGTTCCTTCGAGTTCTAGATTTATTAACCTATTCATTTCTACTGCATATTCAACAGGGAATACTTTTGCGATAGGTTCAGCAAAACCTTCTACTATTAAAGCTTTTGCTTCTTCTTCAGTTAATCCTCTAGTCATTAAATAGAATATAGCTTGATCACTAATTTTTCCTATAGTTGCTTCATGAGAAAATACTACATCATCATTTAAAATAGTATTTACAGGTATAGTATCACTTCTTGATATACTATCTAACATTAATGATTCACATGATAGTGTAAGTTTAGATTTACGAGCTTTTTCTTTAACTATAATATTACTTCTAAAAGTACATATTCCACCATCTTTAGATATAGATTTGGAATTTACAATAGTAGTAGTATTTGGGGCATTATGTATTACTTTTAAACCTGTATCCAAATTTTGTCCATTGCCCGCAAAAGATAAAGCTGTAAATTCGCATTTAGCATTCCTACCATTTAATACACTTAATGGATATAGCATAGATACTTTAGATCCAAAAGATCCCATAACCCATTCAATTTTTCCATTTTCTTCAACATAACACTTTTTTGTGTTAAGATTTAGCATATTTTTAGACCAATTCTCAATAGTAGAAAATCTTAAATATGCATTCTTTTTTACAAATAGTTCTACACATCCAGCATGTAAATTTAAATCATTATAACCAGGTGCGCTACAGCCTTCTATAAATTCCAAATGAGAATCTTCATCTACTATTATTAAAGTGTGTTCAAATTGACCAGCACCTGGAGCATTTAATCTAAAATAGCTTTGTAAAGGTCTATCAAGTTTTATACCTTTTGGTATATATACAAAAGATCCTCCTGAAAAAAGTGCATAATGTAACGCAATATACTTGTGATCTCTAATTGGTACTGCTTTACTGAAATATTCTTTAACTAAATCTGGATATTCTTTTATAGCAGTATCAAAATTAGTATATATAACTCCTATTTCTTTCATTTGTTCTTCTAAATTGTGATATACAACTTCTGAATCAAATTGAGCTCCTACACCTGCTAAAGATTTCTTTTCTGATTCTGGTATCCCCAATTTATCAAATACATTTTTAATATCTTCAGGCACATCTTCCCAAGTACGTGCTTCATTATTTGTAGGTTTAACATAAGTTGCTATTTTGTTTATATCAAGATAACTAATATCTGGTCCCCAATCTGGATCGCTTAATTCAAAATATGCTTTTAAAGCTTTTAATCTAAATTCTAATACCCAATCTGGTTCTCCTTTTTCTTTAGAAATGTTTCTAACAATTTCTTCAGTTAATCCATATTCTTTCTTTATTGATTCATTTTTAGTTTTAATATTATAAATATTATTTAATTCTTTATTCTCTTCTAATTTAGTTTTCATTTAAATATTTAGAATATCCTTCTTTTTCAGTTTCATAAGCTAAATTTGAATCACCAGTTTTTACTATCTTACCGTTTACTAGAATATGTACTTTATCAACTTTCAATCCCTCTAATATTTTAGTTGAGTGTGTTATTATTAAAACTGCATTAGAGTCATTTTTATATAAATTAATACCTTTAGATACTGTTTTAATAGCATCTACATCAAGACCAGAATCAGTTTCATCTAGTATAACTAATTTAGGATTTAGTACTAACATTTGAAGTATTTCATTCTTCTTTTTCTCTCCTCCAGAAAATCCAACATTAAATTCCCTGTTTGAATATTCGCTATTTATATTTAGTTCTTTCATAATATCATCTACTTCTTTATAAAAAGTAAAAATATTAGGATTTTGTCCTGTTATACTTTTTTTAGTAGATTTTAGAAAATTTGCGACTGTAATACCTGGAATTTCTTCTGGAGTTTGAAAAGACATAAACATACCTTTTTTAGCTATATAACTAGTATCTTTATTTGTTATATCTTCACCATCAAATGTAATAGAACCATCCGTAACTATATATTTTGGTGAATTAAAACATGTATTAGCAAGTGTTGACTTACCACTACCATTAGGTCCCATAATAACGTGTATTTCACCACTATTTATTTCAAGATTTAATCCAGTTAATATTTTCTTATCATGATCGTCTTCTGCAATAGTGTGTAAATTTTTAATGTCTAGTATTTTCATATTAACCTCCTATATATAATCTGCTAATGTTTTACCATCTAAGTAATCATTAATTAAATCATTAAGTTCTTTCCATAAAGAAAATGTTTTACAGTGATGTTTATTAGGACATCCATTGCTAGATACACAATCAGTAACATCTAAATTACCTTCAGCAAGTCTTAATATATCACCAATATTATATTTATCTGGTGAATACTTTAATTTATATCCACCTTTTTCACCCCTAGAAGAAATAAAGTAATCTGCTTTATTTAAAATTAACATTAATTTTTCTAAATATTTTAATGACATATTTTCTTTTTCTGCTATTTCTTTTAATGAAATATAATTACCAGAATTATACTCTTTTGCTAAATCTATCATTATTACAAGAGCATATCTTCCTTTAGTTGATATCTTCATTTCCATCACCTTTTTAATTATACTACCATTTTGGTAGGAAATCAATAAAAAAAAAGAAGTATCACTTCTTTAAAACTTTGTAATTAGTTAATATTATTAATAAAGTACATATTACTCCACATATACCAAGTATTATATATGAAGTACCCAAACTTGTTTTACTAAATACAAATGATGTTATTGTACATACAATTATTTTTACTATAGATATTATAAAAGTAAAAATAGCCAAAATAGTTTGTCTATAGGAATCACTACATTCATTTTGAACTGTTGTATTACAAGTATTATCAGTTATAGAATAAAAGCATTGAAATAAGACTATAAAAAGTATTGCAAAATAATTATTTAATACTCCTATTAATATTAAACTAATACTAAATAATACTGTAAAAATAAAGAATCCTCTTATTTTATTTTTTTGTATACTAGCTATTTTATTACCTACTATACCAAATAAACACATTATAGCAGTATATATACCTATTAAAACAGTAGAAGCTCCTATATTAGCTAAGTATTCTGGATGGCTTTCTGCAAGTATTTCAGCAAGTGGCATAATAATTATTTCAAGTAATAATATAACTTTTAGTAATTTACTTTTCTTTAATAAATTATAAGATTCTTTTAATAAATATGTTGTCTTATTCTTTTCCTTTTCTTTTTCTTCTTTATCATCTAACATAAATAAAACTATAAAATTTAAAAAAATTGGAATGAGACTTAAATAATACATTGATACTAAACTATATTTTGCAACCATACCACCTAATATCATAGATACTAGATAACCAGTATAGTAAGATATTGTCCATTTATAATATACTTTTGAATACTCGTTTTTATCACTAATATAATAGTGTAAAAGTGAAATTACAATACCTTGAGAAAGTAAATTAGATATTGCTGATACTAGTATTCCAACACCCATTAAATATACATTATCTGCACATATATAAAATAATGTTGAAATAAGTAAAAATAGGTTGCTTAAAATTAAAATATATTTACGATTATATTTATCTTTTAAAATCCCAAAAGGAACTAAAAATATAACTGTTATTATACTTCCTACAGTTAAATAATTTATATATTCATTATTAGTAATACCTTTTGATAAATAATATAAAACATCACAAGCTCTATATAATAAAAAATTATTTAAAAACGTGTATATGGATATAATTATTATATTTTTCTTGCTCATTTTCTCACCAAATAAATTATATCAAAAAAAAGTAGATTTCTCTACTTTTATAAGTTACTATAGTATTCAAATTTTTCCATAGCATTCTTCTTGTTCTCTTCAAGGAGTTTTTCTGCTTCATTAGGATTAACACTCTTTAACATAGAATATCTTGTTTGTAATCCCAGGAATTCATCATATTTAGCAAAGTCTACATTCTTACTATCTAAAGTAAAGCCTGTATTTGGATTGCGTCTAAATGTTAAAAAGTATCCACAATCTACTGCAAGTTTACCTATATTAAGTGAATTATTCATACCACCTTTTATACCGTGTGATATACAAGGTGAATAAGCAATTACTATAGATGGTCCTGGATAATCATTTGCTTCTTTTAATGTTTTAATTACTTGAAGCATATTGCTTCCAAGAGAAATTTGAGCAACATATACATTCTTATAAGTCATTGCAATACGCGCTAAATCCTTTTTATTTGTTTTCTTTCCTGTAGATGTAAATGAAGCAATTGAACCAATATTACTTGATTTACTAGATTGACCACCAGTATTAGAATATACTTCTGTAT
>JAEEGL010567431.1_pt1 | contig 10218 bp, 8 predicted proteins | sample 9134231 | NCBI WGS metagenome assembly JAEEGL01 (sample SAMN16246548, study PRJNA631951) | gut metagenome | biome: gut microbiome; feature: rumen; material: fiber-attached | host: Bos | place: Iran: Karaj | collected 2018-10 | reverse complement strand
GCAATAAGGGCTCCGGGAATGCCGGCCGTGGTGAAGCCCGCGTAGGTGGCCATGTTGACACCGATGGGGCCGGGAGTCGATTCCGAGACGGCGATCATATCAGCCAGATCGGACCGCGTGAACCAGCCGGTCGTATCAGCCATCTCATTCAGGAACGGCAGGGTCGCCAGACCGCCGCCGACCGCGAACAGGCCGGTCTTGAAAAACTCGAAGAAGAGGCGGAGATAGATCATGCCTTCGCCTCCTTATCCCGGCAGAGCCACAGGCTCATGACGATCCCGACGATCCCGGCGCAGAGGACCAGCAGCGGGGAGGAGATCCCGAAGAAGAAGGAAGAGACCAGCACGGCCAGAAAGAGGATCCACACCCAGACAGGTTTGTGGAGAACGGTCGATTTGAACAGGCGGATCACCGTGTTCAGAACCATGACCGTGACGACCACGCGGATCCCCGCAAAGGCGTGCTTCACCCAGGCAATATCGGCAAAATTGCGGAGAAAGGCCGCGATCAGGGTGATGATCACCAGCGAGGGGAAGATGACTCCGAGCGTGGCGATCACGCCGCCGAAGATGCCCTTCACCCGGTGACCGACAAAAGTGGCCGTGTTGACGGCGATCACACCCGGTGTGCACTGCCCGACCGCATAGATGTCGGTCAGTTCCTCTTCGGTGACCCAGCCGCGGTTCTCGACCACTTCCCGCTGCAGGATGGGAAGCATCGCGTAACCGCCGCCGAAAGTCAGTCCGCCGATCTTGGCGAAGGTGACGAACAGATCCAGGTAGGTGTTCATGCGCGGCCTCCTTCTTCAGATTCGGGACGGGCCGGGGAAGCGGCGTGAAGGTAACGGATGGCTTCATCCAGTCCCGCCGCCCCGATCAGCTTCATTCCTTTGGCTTTGATCCCCCGGTTCAGGGAGGCCCTGGGAAGCAGGCAGGAAGTGTAGCCGAGTCTCAGGGCTTCCTGCACCCGCTGTTCCGTGAAGGGCACGTCGCGGAGCTCGCCGGACAGGCCGACTTCTCCGAAAACGATCAGATGCGGCGGCAGGAGCAGATTCCGGTAGCTGGAATACAGAGCCAGAATGACGGCCAGGTCCAGGGCGGGATCGTTCACGCGCAGGCCTCCGGCAATATTGACGTATGCGTCGCAGTCGGAGAGAGAGAGACGGCAGCGTTTCTCCAGAACCGCCAGCAGCAGGTTGACGCGGTTGTAATCTACGCCGGCGGCGGTCCTCCGGGCCATTCCGAAAGCGGAGCGGGAGACCAGTCCCTGTACTTCCAGAAGGAGCGGGCGGGTACCTTCGATCACGCAGCTTACGACAGAGCCGGAATCCTGCTCGGCAGAGCCGCTGAGCAGAAACGCGGACGGATTGGGGACTTCCGCAAGTCCTTCGGAGCGCATCTCGAACACGCCGATCTCGTTCACGGCACCGAAACGGTTCTTGACGCCCCGGAGGATGCGGTAGGAGGCGTGCCGGTCGCCCTCGAAATACAGGACGGTATCGACCATGTGCTCCAGCATGCGGGGGCCGGCCACGGTTCCTTCTTTGGTGACGTGGCCGATAATGAAGACCGTGATAGACAGGCTCTTGGCGGTCTGCAGCAGCTGAGCGGTGCATTCGCGTACCTGAGAGGGAGAACCGGGCGTTCCGGAGACATCCTCCTTCATCATGGTCTGGATGGAATCTATGACGACAACCGCAGGCTTTTCCTCCTGCAGCAATTTCAGGATCGCATCGAGAGAAGTCTCGCAGAGAAAGCGGAGCTCATCCGGGAATTCCCCGAGGCGGCGGGCACGGAGCTTTATCTGACGCAGGGATTCTTCACCGGAGATATAGAGGATCTTTTTTCCGCCGGCAGCCATATTCCGGGCTGCCTGCAGGAGAAGCGTGGATTTGCCGATCCCGGGATCGCCCCCGGTCAGGATAAGAGACCCCGAAACGACGCCTCCGCCAAGCACCCGGTCCAGTTCTTCCATACCGGTGGAAATACGCTCCTCGGACTCCTCCGGAATGGCGGAAAGCGGGAGAGGCTTCGGCAGATCGATACGCCGTACGGAAGCGCCGTTCCCGGCCGGACGGCCAGATTCCCGCGGTGCCTCGGTCATCGTATTGAAAGCATGGCAGCCCGGGCAGACGCCGGTCCACTTGGAGACCTCATATCCGCATTCCGTACAGAAAAATACCGTTTCACGTCTGGCCATCGGTCGACTCCTCTCTGCTCAGGGCAATGCGGCCGTCTGTGAAGCCGATCCGGACAACGGACCCCTTGGGAAGCCGCCCGGCCAGGATCTCCTCGGAGAGCGGATCTTCGATCTCTTCCTGAAGGAGCCGGCGGAGCGGACGGGCACCGTATTTCGGATCATATCCCTTTCCGCTGAGGTACCCGGCCGCCTCATCCGTCAGAATGAAGGTCAGGGGATGAGTGCCGGCAAGGCGCTTTTCGAGCTCGCGGATCTGCAGCTTAAGGATCTGCCGGATCTCTTCCCGGCCCAGCTGGCGGAAGACGACGATATGGTCGATACGGTTCAGGAATTCGGGACGGAAGAGCCTTTTTACGTCCTCCATCACGGCCGATTTCATCTGCTCGTATGCCCGCCCCGGCTGATCGCCGTCGGAAAAGCCGAGGGTCTTCGGTGCCACGATGCGTTCGGCACCGGCATTGGAAGTCATGATGACCACGGTGTTGCGGAAGTCGACGGCCGTGCCCTGCGCGTCGGTGAGGCGCCCCTCGTCCAGGATCTGCAGCAGGATGTGGAAAACGTCCGGATGTGCTTTTTCGATCTCGTCAAACAGAACGACGCTGTACGGACGGCGGCGCACCCGGTCGCTCAGCTGGCCGCCTTCGTCAAAACCGACGTAGCCGGGCGGAGAACCGATCATTTTGGAGACACTGTGCTTCTCCATGTATTCGGACATATCGACGCGGATCATATTATCCTCACCGCCGAAAAGAGATTCCGCCAGGGCTTTGGAAAGCTCGGTCTTCCCGACGCCGGTAGGCCCGAGAAAGAGGAAGGTCCCGATGGGGCGTTTCGGATCACGGAGCCCCGCCCGGTTGCGGCGGATGGCGCGCGCCAGTACGGTCACAGCTTCCTCCTGACCGATGATACGCCGGTGCAGTTCGTCCTCCAGATGAAGAAGCCGGTCTCCTTCGGTCTGGGTAAGCCTGTAGACCGGGATCCCGGTAGAGCGGGAGAGCGTCTCGGCAATGTCCTTTGCAGTGACGGGAAGGATCTCCTGTGCGGAAGGCGCACGGAGCCGGACGGAACTGCAGGCTTCGTCGAGAAGGTCGAGAGCCTTATCCGGCAGGCAGCGGTCGGCTACGTAGCGGCGGGAGAGGAAGGCGGCGTCCGTCAGGGCGGCGTCTTCGACGGTCACGCGGTGATGCTTCTCGTAAAGCGGCCTTCTGGCGCGGAGGATCGCCAGCGTTTCCTCGGCGGAAGGCTCCTCCACCTGCACGGTATGAAAGCGGCGCCGCAGGGCCGCGTCTTTTTCGATATGTTTCTTGTATTCCGCAGTCGTGGTGGCTCCGATCACACGGATCTCGCCGCGCGAGAGGGCGGGCTTCAGAATGCCGGCGGCATCCAGAGTCCCTTCCGCGCTTCCGGCCCCGATCAGGGTGTGAAGCTCGTCCATGAAGAGGATGATCTCCGGATGGGAGGCCAGCTCTTCGGTGATCTGCTTCATGCGTTCTTCAAATTCGCCGCGGTACTTGGTCCCGGCAACGACGGCGGCAATATCCAGCGAAAGGATCCGCCTGCCCTTCATTTCGGGCGGGACACTGTCAGAGGCGATGCGCATCGCCAGCGCCTCCACAACGGCTGTCTTACCGACGCCGGGCTCTCCGATCAGGCAGGGGTTGTTCTTGCTGCGGCGGCAGAGGATCTGCATCACGCGGTCCACTGTATCCTGCCGGCCTTCGACCGGGTCCAGTCTTCCCGCAGCCGCGAGAGCGGTCAGATCGCGGGTGAAGCGGGAGAGCGTGTCGGTGCCCGGATAGGGGGCGCTCAAAAGATCCTCCATCGGAAATCTCTCATCTCCCATGGATTCGAGCAGAGCCTCCTGCAGTTCGAGAGGATCGACGCGGCAGTGCAGCAGCATGGTGTAGGCCATTCCTTCCGTCTCCTGCAGCAGGGCGGTAAAGAGATGCTCGGTCCCGACAGCCGGAAGTCCCAGATCCAGCGCCAGATCGCAGGCGCTTTCCAGGATCAGGCGGAGAAGAGGCGTTACGTCATCGGAAGAAGCGTTCCCGCCCTCCTCGCGCACGGAAAGAAAGCTTTCCAGGGTAAGAGCGCGGAGCTTTTCTCCGGTCAGCCCGTGCGCATTCAGGACACGGGCCGGAAGGGAGTCGACTTCGGCCAGGGCGATCAGAAGATGGTGTGTATGAACGGCCCCGAGACGGTCCTCCTTCGCGATGCGCGCGGCACGGCGGAGGACTTTTGAGGCGGTATCGGTATAAGGGATCTCGAATGTGATCATAGTCCGGTCCTTTCGCGGGAGGTAAGTCCCGCTTCTTTACTTAACCACATTTCCGCATTTTTGTAAATGGGAAGTGGACGCAAAAGACATGCGGAGGTCCTGAGGCAGCCGGGCGGAATCCGCGGGACATCTTGCGCGCCGCGGTGCGATGTGCTAGAATACCGCTGAATAATCTTGCTTACGGACAGGATTCTGTCCGCGGGAGGCTTCATGAAACCTCGCAGAACCTTTTTGGCTGTGCTTCTGATCCTGCTGCTGGCGGCGGCCGTTGCCTTTTTGATACTGATCAGCCGGGGAGCTGGAGGATGGGAGGGGATCTTCCGCTGGATCACGGGTGAGACCGAAAGATCTACGGATAACGTTCCCTCGGGTCCCACCGTTCCTTCGGAGACTACCAGCCCCTCCGAGACAGAGCTCCCTTCGTCTTCTCTGAATATTCTCCCCTCGGAATCTTCCAGTGAGGAACCGACCGAGCCGCCGAAACCGAAGCAGATACTCCGGATCGGCACGTCCGATTTTACCCGCGCATTCAATCCCTTCTATGCCTCGTCGGAGGCCGACAGGGCCGTCATGGATCTGACGCAGGTAAAGCTGCTGACGCTGGACCGCAGCGGAACGATCGTCACCCGCGCGATCGAAGGCGAGACCATTCCCTACAACGGGATCGACTACACTTATACCGGGATAGCGGATATCACATACGATCACGACTCCGCCGCGGACGTCACGACCTATCACCTCCGTCTCAGGGACGACGTATATTTCAGTGACGGGGTGCAGATGACGATCGACGACGTGATCTTCAATTATTATGTCCTTCTCCAGTACAACTATAGCGGAAGCGCGAATGTGCGCAGCCGGAACATCGTCGGCCTGGTCAATTACTACTGTAATAAGGACGGTGCCGATCAGGTGACGGTAACGCAGGAGGAGATCGCCGCCCGTCTGGAAGAAGCCAAAAAGAACAACCCCGGCGACCTGGTGAGCGCGTACATCCAGCAGATCATCCGCCGTACGCTGGAATCGGAAAGAGACTACTGGGCCGAGAACTGGAACAGTTTTCCGTCGTACATTTCGCTGGAATCTCCGCAGGAAGTGTTCTACGAATTCTACGGATTCGACCTGAACTATCCCCTTCCGGGAAAGACCATGGAAGAGGTCTGCGAAAAGGTGATCGCCGACTACGGCCTGAATTATATCCTCCTGGCCCGGAATTACGCCGTAGACGAGCATTACTTTGACGAGGAGATCAACTCCTACATAGAGACGCTTCTCCGCTACGACAAGATCGTGGCTCTTCCGAACGAAGGGGTCGATCATATCGCCGGTATTATCCGTACCGGAGATTTCAGCATGGATCTTCAGGTAAAGGGCTTCGACTCAAGCGCCATCTACGATCTCTTTGACATTTACGTGGCTCCGCTGCATTATTACGGGAATCCCTCGTATTACGATTACGACGCTCACCGCTTCGGTCTGTTCCCCGGCATGTTCGAACTGAGCGACGTGCAGCGGTCCGTTCCTCTCGGTGCGGGTCCCTTTGTGTTTTCAAACGCTTTTGACGAGGCGGGGTCTTCTCTGACACTGACCGCGAATCCTTCGTATTATCAGGGGAGTCCGAACGTTGATCAGGTCCGCCTGAGCACGATACCGAAGGAAGGCTACGCTTCTCAGGAAGAGGCCTTTCTCTACGCGGTCTACAATGATGTGATCGATATAGCCAATATTTCGGCTTCCCGCGAACTGTATGACCAGATCCGGATGATGAACGCCAACGGGCTTCTGACCGGTGACCGGATCCTGACCGACCGTTTCGATTCCTCCGGGTTCAGCTATATCGGCATCAACGCGGCGACGGTCAACGTCGGCGGCAGCCTGTCCGGAGATGCTTCCAAAGCGCTTCGGAAAGCGCTGGCGACCCTCTTTGCCGTGTATCGCTACGAAGCCTGCTACGACTTCTACGGCGATTCCGCATCTGTGATCGAATATCCGGTCTCCGACGCTTTCTGGGCATCGCCCCGTGTAAATGATTTCGGCTACCGAAAAGCCTACTCACATGATGCCAGCGGGGAACTGTACGATGATTCCATGACCGATGAAGAACGCTATGCGGCGGCACTGGACGCCTGCAAGCGTTATCTTCTTAAAGCCGGATACGTGTTTGATGAGACGGGAACGACCGTCCTTTCCGCTCCCGAAGGCGCCCCGCTCCGATTTGAAGTGCTGCTCTGCCCGGATGCAGGCGGGACGTCTCCCTTCGATCTGGTCCTTGACCGCGTCAAAACGGCCCTCCACGGAATGGGGCTGGTGCTGGATATCCGCACCGTCAAGGACGAATCGGAGATGTGGGTCTCTCTGCACATGGGAAATGTCCAGATCTGGTGCACGTCCTGGAGCGGTCAGGACCCGGACTATTACCATCATTACCACAGTACGCAGCGTAACGGTGTCGGATATAACTTCTTCTCGATCGACGACTTCAGCATGGATCTTCTTCTCGACAACATGAATTCCGTGGAAGACCGGACCAGTCAGGCGCAGGTCTACCGGGTTCTCATGGAACTGGTGGAAGACTGGGGGATCGAGGTCCCGTATCTGCAGCTGCAGAACGCGGTCATCTACAACGCGGAGCGGGTCGACAAAGACTCTCTCCGGAACGAAGACGTAACGCCCTACTGGTCCTGGCTGGAGCAGGCTTCCTACATTTCTGTAAAGCCTGAAAAGCCGTAGAGACCTACGCAAACGGAACCCTATGAAGAAATCCACCTCCTTCCTGCGCGCCAAGTGGCGCTCGATCACCTATATGCAGGCGGCTATGGCGCTTCTGATCCCGGAAACGCTCATTTTCCTGTATCTGCTGGTCAAGGCGATCCTGACAGGCGGAGGACTCAGCTCATGGGAGGGCGGCCTGGGCGTTCTCGGAATGATCCTTTCCCTGATCGGGATCGGCATTCCCCTGTACGGCCATTTTATCGTTCGGATGGACGGCCGAAAGAGCTGGAAACTCCCTTTTTTCCTGCATCTGGGATGGTTTTTCCTCTGGATCGTCTTTTATTGCGCCGGGCTCTGATATTTCTTGCATTTTTGATTTTCATCCTGTATAGTAGCCCTGTGTTTTTCCCTGAAACACACAGAAAGAAAGGAACGTTATGGCAGACATCCGTGTTGTTGTCGACGTAATGGGCGGGGACAATGCCCCTGTCGAGCCCGTGAAGGGTGCCGTGGAGGCGCTGGAAGCCGGTGAAGGGTTCCACCTGATCCTGGTCGGACAGGAAGCGGTGATCCGCACCGAACTGACTAAATACAGCTATGATGCTTCCCGCATCACCGTTGCCGATGCTCCGGAAGTGATCGAGACCGGCGAGCCTCCCGTGGCGGCCATCCGCAAAAAACGGAACTCGTCGCTGGTGATCGGCCAGCGCATGCTGAGGAACGGTGAAGCGTCCGGCTTCGTTTCGGCCGGATCGACCGGAGCCGTGCTGGCGGGAGGTCAGCTGATCGTGGGGAGGATCCCCGGCGTGGAACGTGCGCCTCTCGCGCCGCTCATTCCGACGCTCAGGGGCGTGTCGCTTCTCATCGACTGCGGGGCCAACGTCGACGCGCGCAGCGATCATCTGGTCCAGTTCGCCAAGATGGGCACCCTCTATATGAAGAATATCGTCGGTATTCCGGATCCGACTGTCGGACTGGTCAATATCGGGGTGGAGGAAGAGAAGGGCAACGCGCTCGCCAAGGAGACATATCCGAAACTGAAAGCGTGTCCGGACATCCGTTTCATCGGCAACGTGGAATCGCGTGAGATCCCGAACGGAGCGGCGGACGTCCTCGTCTGCGAAGCTTTTACCGGGAACGTGATCCTGAAGCTGTACGAGGGGACTGCGTCGGCTCTTACCAAAATGATCAAACAGGGCATGATGACGAACCTCCGTTCCAAGATCGGGGCCCTGCTCGTGAAGCCGGCGCTCAAGGAGACCCTGAAAGGCCTCGACGCTTCCGAATACGGCGGCGCGCCTATGCTGGGACTTACCGGGCTGGTTATCAAAATGCACGGAAACGCCACGCATAAAGAGGTCCGCAACTCGATCCTGCAGTGCGTATCCTTTGCCAAAGAAGACATAACCGGAAAAATAAAAGAATCCCTGCTTTCCGGGCAGGGAGAGGAGGCGACAAATGGTATTTGAAAAGATCCGCGACATTGTGGCGAAGACCCTGAATCTGGATCCCGAGGAGATCACTCCCGAGAAGTCCTTCTCCGAGGATCTGGATGCCGATTCCCTTGATCTGGCCGAGATCATCATCGCAATGGAAGATGAATTCGGTGTGACGGTTCCGGATGAGAATCTGGAAAAGATCGTGACCGTACAGGACGCCTGCGAGTTCGTGCGCAGCTGCCTGTCCGACCGGTAACGAGCGCGTAAGGCAAGACACGGGCCGCCCCCGAAATCTTCCCGAAGGGAAGCATGACGGAGCGGTCTGTTTGTGTAAGAAAGGAAGCAGAGGATGGCTTCTTCTCTGGAAACAAGCATCGGATACGTTTTCCGGGATCCGGCCCTGCTGGAGCAGGCTCTGGTCCATTCTTCCTATTGCAACGAACATGGGATCAGCCGTCTGTCCTGCAACGAACGGCTGGAGTTTCTGGGGGACGCGGTGCTGGAACTGTCGTCCAGCAGGTATTTCTTTGACGCGTATCCGGATCATCCGGAAGGGCAGCTTTCCCGGCTGCGCGCCTCCTGTGTCTGCGAACCTTCGCTGGGCGCCGTGGCTAGAAACCTCGGACTGGGTCCTCTGCTGAAGATGGGCCGCGGAGAGCGGAAAACCGGCGGAGCCGAGCGGGATTCGATCCTTTCCGACGCACTGGAGGCGGTGATCGGAGCCGTCTATCTGGACAGCGGCTTTGAGGAAGCCGAGCGGTTCGTCCGCCGGGTGATCCTGCCGGAAGCGGTGAAAGCCGGTCTGTTCTTTGATGCGAAGACCGAACTGCAGGAGCTGGTCCAGGCCGACGGGGTAACAGATATCCGCTACGAACTGCTCGCGGAAGACGGCCCGGAACACAGCAAGCGCTTCCGCTCCGCGGTCTACCTGGACGGGAGTCCGGAAGCGGCCGGGGAAGGCAGCGGCCCCAACAAAAAATCTGCGGAACAGGCAGCCGCGGCCGACGCGCTGTCACGACTGAAATCATAAGGAAGCAGGGTACTCCTATGTATCTGAAACGAATCGAAGCCCAGGGATTCAAATCCTTTGCCAACCGATCCGTGCTGGAGTTTGCGCCGGGGATCATGGGCATCGTGGGACCGAACGGCAGCGGCAAGAGCAACGTGGCCGACGCGGTCCGCTGGGTTCTCGGGGAACAGCGGGTGAAGCAGCTGCGCGGTTCCAATATGCAGGACGTCATCTTCGCCGGGACCGAGAGCCGCCGGGCCATGGGGTATGCCTACGTGGCCCTGACGATCGATAACAGCGACCGCTCACTGTCGATCGATTTCGAGGAAGTCACGGTCTCCCGTCAGCTGTTCCGCTCCGGTGAGAGCGAGTACCGGATCAACGGGAATGTCTGCCGGCTCCGCGATATTTACGAACTGTTCTACGATACCGGCATCGGCCGGGAGGGATACTCCATCATCGGCCAGGGCCAGATCGACCAGATCCTCAGCAGCAAGCCGGAAGAACGGCGGGAGATGTTCGATGAGGCCGCCGGCATCGTCAAATTCAAGAAACGGAAGATCCTGACGGAGAGGAAACTG
>JAEEGL010199276.1_pt1 | contig 10218 bp, 10 predicted proteins | sample 9134231 | NCBI WGS metagenome assembly JAEEGL01 (sample SAMN16246548, study PRJNA631951) | gut metagenome | biome: gut microbiome; feature: rumen; material: fiber-attached | host: Bos | place: Iran: Karaj | collected 2018-10 | reverse complement strand
ATGCAGAGTGATCGCCATGGCCAATCTGAAGAAGCTTACGCTGCTGCATTCCAACGATATGCACGGCGATTTTTTAGCCGAGAACGTCGACGAGAATCTTATCGGAGGGGTCTCCATGCTCTCCGGGTATGTGAACAAGGTCCGCCAGGAAGAGAAGAACGTGATCTATGCCATCGCAGGGGACATGTTCAGAGGCTCCATCATCGATTCGGAATACCGTGGCATCTCAACCGTCGAGATCATGAACCTTCTGGGCCCGGACATAGTCACCGTCGGAAACCATGAGGTGGATTATGGCGTGGCGCATCTGCTTTTCCTCGAGAAATGCGCCGAGTTCCCGATCATCAACGCCAACCTCCACATCAAGACCAACCACAAGCGTCTGTTCGAGCCTTGCCACATCATACAGATTGATGGGATGAAGATCCTTTTCATAGGGGTACTCACCGAGAACGTTTTGGCGCAATGCAAAACCGACGGGATAATCGGGGCGTTCATCAACGTCGAGGATGCGGCCGAGGAGATCGGGAGGATCTGCAACACATACAATTCCATTGACATCGACTTCACGGTGCTGCTGACCCACATCGGCTTCGAGGAGGACAAGAAGCTAGCGTCCCTGCTCGATCCCGCATGGGGAGTCGACGTCATCATAGGCGGGCATTCCCACACGTTCCTCGAGGAGCCTTTCGTGGTCAACGGCATCCCGATAGTCCAGGCCGGGGTGGGAACGGATCAGATCGGCCGTTTCGACATAACCATAGACACAGACAACAACTGCATCGATTCGTATATCTGGCGCCCTATCCCGATAACATCCGATAATTGTCCCAAAGACCCCTCCATCGACGAGATTCTGGGATCCTACAAATCCCGTACCGACGAGAAATACGGCAGGATCATCACCAAGTTCGTGAGGCAGCTGACGCATCCGACCAGGATAAGGGAGACCGAGCTCGGAGATCTGTTCAGCGACGTCATGAAGGACGCCCTAGGAGTGGACATATTCTTGATGGGTTCCGGAAGCATCCGCAACGAGCAGCTGGGTCCTGTCGTCACGAAAAGGGATCTGCGCGAGTGCTTCCCATACGACGACGAGGTCCATATGATATACGTCACCGGCGCCCAGCTGAAGCACATGATCATGCGCATGCTCAGGGACGAGGTGTGGGAAGGCGCCCACTGCGAGTTCTATCAGCTCTCAAGGGGCCTCCTGGTGGAATACGACCAAGCCACCCATTCATTCCTCAGATTCGAATTCGAAGGTAAGCCTGTCGAGGACCAGGAAGTGTTCAACGTCGGGCTTCAGCATTTCCATTTCCTGAACATGAAGGATTCCTTCGACATAACTTTGGAGGAGGTAAGCGTCAACCGCAAACCCCGTGTGGTATCCACGTCATGCACGCAGGTCATCGAAGAGGCGCTGCAGGCTGGTCAGCACCAGAATGCGGAAGGAAAAGGAAGGCTAATACTGCACCTTCTGTAAACTTAATGAGGGCTTCTGCCCTCTCTTATTGAAATTGGTATTGTTATCGGAGCCATTCAGAATGGCGGATCGTATCTCGCAATCCGGCTCAGATGGGGGCCAGAGTGTTGGCGAGGAGCACTATGACGGTTGCCGCGATGGCAAGTCCTATGACAGTCCTGGGGCTTATCTTGAGGCCTTTGTCGTCTTCGGTATCGAAGTACCTCATAAGACCTGCGGAAGATTGGAACCCGGTGTCGTTTTTCTTGGAGGCCATGTTCTCCCCCATCAAACGATGGTTATATAATCTTTGTCGGGCCGTTTCAAGTTTTTATTACCGAAAATCTCTTTTATAAGAGACCGATAGAGGCGCGATTAATATGCACTGGGCAGAGGTTATTGCGGAGAAAATAGCCGATAACTGCGACAATCCGGTTATCGCCACGGGCATCAGTCCCACAGGGATCATACACGTGGGGAGCCTGAGAGAACCGATCACTGGCGAGGCGGTCCGCAGCGCCGTGGAAGCCAAAGGGAAAAAAGCCAGGCTCATCTATCTCATCGATTCCTTCGACCCTCTCAGGGAGTGCTATCCGTTCCTGCCCAAAGAGTATGAGAAATACGTCGGAATGCCGATCTCCAGGATTCCCTGCCCATGCGGCAAGCACAGGAATTACGCCCACCATTTCGTGCAGCCTTTCCTGGATGCCGTCAAATCCCTTGAGATCAACTGCGAAGTCATATGGACCCACGAGCTGTATTCCGAGGGGAAATTCACCAAGTGCATCGACGACGCGATGACCAAGAGGGAGGAAGTCGTCAAGATTCTCCACGAGGTCACGGGGAAAGAGGAGAACAACAATTACGCCCCGTTCAAGCCGGTCTGCGAGAAGTGCGGAAGGTTTGCCGACCCTGTTTTGGACACTTACAAGTTCCCGACCGTGGAGTACTATTGCAAATGCGGTTTCCACGGATTCTGCGACATCAGGACCGGAGAGGGGAAGCTCACTTGGAGGCTGGAATGGCCCGCAAAATGGACCATTTTCGGCACATCAGCCGAACCGTTCGGAAAGGACCATGCGGCCGCCGGTGGATCCTACGATTCCGGGAAGAGGATCGTTTCCGAGATCTACGGCGGCGAAGCGCCCATACCCATACCATACGAATTCGTCCAGCTCAAGAACGGCGGAGGCGTCGTCCAGATGCACAAATCTAAGGGATGCCCGGTCACCGGTCTCGACGCGATCCAGATGACCCCTCCGGAGGTCCTCAACTACATGTTCCTAAGGGTCCTGCCGTCAAGGACCATCGATTACGACTACGGCATGGGAATCCTGGATATGGCTGACGAGTACGACAGGATGGAGCAGAAATACTTCGCAAAGGAGTGGAAGGAGAGCGAGGATAACACGGTCAGGGCGTACGAGATAGCCCAGCACAACCATGTCCCCGCCAAGATGCCCATCCAGGTCCCGTACAGGCATCTGGTGAGCATAGTCCAGATGACCACGAATTTCAAGGAGGTTTTGGACGTCCTTTCCAGGAATACCAGCTTCCAGGGCGCCACGGATGAGGACATCAAGAGGCTCTGGCGCAGATGCGAATGCGTCAAATTCTGGCTCAACGGTTTCGCGCCGGATGCGGTGAAGTTCACCGTCCTCCAAACTGTCCCGAACACGGATTCCATATCCATGAACGAGAAGATATTCTTCCAGGCGTTGGTCGAGAGGATGAACGACTGCAACTGGACCGCCGAGGAGATAAACGACATAATCTCGGAGAAGTCCAAGAGCACCCCCATCGGATCCAAAAGCGCTTACGCTTCCCTGTACAGGATTTTCATCGGCAAAGACAGGGGCCCGAGGCTGGGATTCTTCCTGTCGAGCCTGGACAAGAAATTCGTCATAAACAGGCTGGTCCAGGCCAGCGTCTGAAACCTATGGGCCTTAGGGCCCCTTATTATATCATACGTGCCGATTCCCCTGCCATGGACAGAAAGCTGCTCTCTTTGGTGCTGTGCGTCGCGGGGTTCGTCATAATGCTCGCCACCGGCGTGGCATACATGTTAAACTCCATCGGAACGTCCATCCCATTCATCATAGGGATGGCGGTAATGATAGCGGGATACGCTATGATGGTGATGGACAGCAGGGAACATGCGTCGAGATGATCCTATGCCGGCGCTGAACGCGAACATAATGTATCTTTTCTTCGAGTCGGCGAACATGCATCGCTGGAACGACCATATCCGCCCTCTGGATCTGACGGAATTGGATAAGCAGGCCCATAAGGCCGCCATAGCCTGGGTTCTGGGGAAGACCGAGGAGAGCGCTGGGAATCCGGTTTCCTGGAGGAAGATCATCGAGAATACGATGTTCTCGTTCATCCAAAGGTCGGTCCTGACCGATCTCAAGCCTCAGGTATTCTACAAGATAACGCAGGAGAAATCCGCAGAGGTGAACGCGTTCATCATCTCCGAGGTCCGCCGTTCGGTGCCGGATTTCGATTCGGATCTGCTCTCGCGTTTCGAGGAGTTCCTCGGCTCGGATCAGAAGTCCCTCGAGGACGACATCATCCGCGCCGCACATTATCTTGCCACCCGCTGGGAGTTCGAACTGATATACGAATCCAATCGTTCCCTGTACGGGATAGACCAGACCCGCAAGGAGATATCGCAGCAGATAGGGCAGTTCATCCATCTCAAAGGCGTCAGCGAGATCCTCGCCGAAGGCCATCCTTACGATTTCATAGACCTCGTCGGGCAGCTCAGATTCCAGCAGCGCTGGGCGAGAACCCCCCGCATCCCCAGGACCTCTGTATTGGGGCATTCCCTGATGGTGGCCGACGCCATGTATCTGGCCGATGTGGACGCCAAGGAAGACGAGAGGACCGTCTACAACGACTTCTACACCGCTTTGTTCCACGATCTCCCCGAGGTCCTCACAAAGGACGTAATCTCTCCGATAAAGGCCAGCATAGGCGGCTTGGAAAGCATCCTCCAGGAATATGAGCACGAGCAGATCGACAATGTGATCATGCCTCTTCTCAACCCGGATTGGAGGGACGAATTCAGGTTCATGGTATACGATCCGTTCCATGACGAGGAAGGCGGGAGATTCGGCAGAAGGAAAGGCTACGACATCAAGACGTGCGACCTTTACGCCGCATACATGGAAGCCATGATATCCCGCAGCTACGGCGTGACTTCGAACTCTTTGGCCCAAGGGGAGACCCAGCTCCGCGAAAAACTGATGTCAAGGAAAGGTTTGGATGCCAAGGCCCTCGTGGAAGGCCTCGGCAAGATGCAGATCTGATCTCAGCGCCTGCCGATGGTCTCTTGGCCTCTCATGTAAGGCCTGAGGACTTCAGGGACCGTCACGGTGCCGTCTTTGTTCTGGTAGTTCTCCAGGATGGCGACCATGGTCCTGGGCAGCGCAAGCCCGGATCCGTTCAGAGTGTGCACGAACTCGCTCTTGAGGTGGGGTTCGGGCCTGTATTTTATCCTGGCTCTTCTGGCCTGGAAGTCGGTGAAGTTGGAGCACGAGGATGCCTCCAGCCACGCGTCCTTTCCGGGGGCGTAGAGCTCGAGATCGTAGCATTTGGAGCATGAGAAGCTCATGTCCCCGGTGCACAGCAGGAGCACCCTGTAAGGAAGCCTGAGACCGTTGATTATGTCCTCCGCATTCTTCCTCAGCTCTTCGAGCCTGGCGTAGGAGTTCTCCGGCAGGACGAAATTGACCATCTCCACTTTGTTGAACTCGTGGACCCTGATGATTCCCCTGGTATCGGCGTGCTTGCCGACTTCGCGCCTGAACGACGGAAGATATGCGGTGTAGTAGATGGGGAGCTGGGATTTCTCGAGGATCTCGTCCTGCAGCAGGTTGGTGACGGGAACTTCTGCGGTAGGGTTGAGGAACATGTCGTCCCTCTCCAGGTAGTACATGTCGTCCTTGAGGTTGGGGTACTGTCCGGTCCCGATGACGGCGTTCTTGTTGACGATTACCGGCGGGAAAAGCTCGGTGTATCCCTGATCCTGATGGGTGTCGAGGAAATAGTTGATGAGGGCGCGCTCGAGCCTGGCTCCGTCGCCTTTCAGGCAGTAGAATCCGCTTCCGGCGACCTTCGTCCCGCGCTCGAAATCGATGATGCCCAGGTCTTCTCCGATTTCCCAGTGCTCCTTGGGCTTGAAGTCGAACTTCCTCCTTTCCCCGGCTTCGTAAACTACGACGTTGTCGTTCTCGTCCTTTCCGATGGGGACGGATTCGTGGGGGATGTTGGGGATGTTGAGGACGCATTCCTGCCTGATCTCCTCCAGCTCCGCCATCCTGTCGTCATTCTTCTTGATGCTCTCGGACACCTCGCGCATCTCGGCGATCTTGGCGTCTTTCTCGTCTCCTTTGGGCATCTTGGAGATCTGAAGCGAGACCTCGTTCCTGATCTTCCTCAGGCGGTTGTTCTCTCCGGTGAGGTCCCTCCATTCCTGGTCGGCCGCCAGGAATCTGTCCAGAATGGCATCGTCTTTGTTTCTGTTCTTCAGCATCGACCTGATCTTCTCAGGTTCCGCTCTAATAACGTTCACGTCAAGCATCTGTGCACCTTCGGAATTTCTTCTGGCATAGGGAATTCCATGTCCTTTTGTCCGTGAGGACTATCATGCCTCCGCGGACGTCCACGGCAACGGAGTCGGTGGCCTCTTCGATGGATGAGGCCATGGATCTGGTATCTTCGTCCCTGGACAGGACCTTTACCTTTATCAGGCGGTTCTTTTTGAGCTGGTTCTTTATCTCTTCGAACAGCCCCTCGTCGAGTCCGTCCTTTCCGACATGGACGGTAGGGCTCAGATCGTTGGCCCTCCTCATGAGTTCCTTTCTTGCGTCCTTTTCCGTCATTTCCTCTGCTCCTTCAGATATGGCATGCGCTTTATCGCGCCGCATCTCCCGCATGTTGTTATCAGCCTGTGGTCCGACAGCCTCACCGTGCAGTTTATCCCGGGCATCATCGGCAGGAGGCAGCCTTTGCAGAAAGGTCTGTCTTTAGGCATCCTTACGCGGGTCTTCATGCCGATGGCCCTTGCGATCTCCACGTACCTGCGGGCGCGGTCGTCCCTTCCCATGCGAACGGCCTCTTCCGAAAGGTCAAGCAGGCGCTTCATGCGCTCGGCGCCTATTTCGGATAGAGCCTTCTGGGAAAGGTGCCTTTTCGACATGGCAAACAGTCCAGCCGACGGCGCATAATCTATAAAAAGAGTTGCCGGACGAATATCCCAACGTTTTCATTCGACCGGCAGGAAAGTCAGCAGGAAGTCTCTGTTATCCTTGGCTTCGCCCACGAGCTCTCTGTCGCTTTCCACGTACTGCTCCCATAGGAACGCGAAATATTCGTGGAAGGAGCATACGCATTCGTCCCATGACTGCTTTGCTATGTCTATGCCCAAAGGCGGGTAGGATATCATCCACATTTTTGAGGATGGGACATAGGAAGGCGTGGCTTCCACCGCGCTGAGGAGCGGGATGTCTTTCTTGGAGGTGATTATCCTGCTGAACGAGACCTTCCTGATCGTCGAGAATCTTTCGACGCCGCTCAGCGAGAGCAATTTGCCCCCGTAGTTTCTGCTCACGTTTCCGCGAAGCCAAACGAGCCCCATTTTCGACGCGTTCTCGGCGGCGTCTTTCGTCATGCTCTTGGAGAGCGTCATAGGGACTTCATTGCGGGAGTTTCTGAACGTCCAATGTCCCTTGATCTTCGGGTCCGCCGAAACGATCCCGAGGGCTATCCAGCTGCAGGATCCGCTTATGATGTGCTTCGACAGATACTTGCGATCGAGATTCCTGAATTCCCTTTGATAGCCGGGCGCTCCATAGACCAGCGTGTATCCGGCTATGTGGTCGGTCAGCGCTATGAGATCGGAAGCCACGGCGCTGCGCTCGAACGGATCCTTGAATTTGTCCTCCATCCATGTTCCCGTGGCGCCGGTGCCAAGGTAATCCAGGGTACCGCCCAGCATCGCGAGAGCGTCTTCCACGATGGTTTCGGATCCCGCTTCCGCCAAGGATCCCAGCCCGTCGCTGGAAGAGCCGCCGATTTTGAGGGTGAATTTCTCCAACAGTCCTTCTGGTATCTCATTTTGGAGCCACATTTCGGATCTGATCATCGATCTTCCGATGTCAGTGATGAGTTTTTGGACGTCGACCATGGTTTGGCCCGCCACCGCTATTGGGACCTGCCCTTCATCCGAAACGACGCTGAAGACGAACTGTTGCATATCGGCTAGGTAATATGCGACTGACTAATTAGCATTGGCGGTCTGGTTGCATCTGAAGGCGGTCCGAAATGATGTATAGAAGCCTATTCTGCCATTTTATCTGACGAAACTATTATATTGAGGGTGATAATGGCACCTCATTAGTCAGGGCAGCAGCTTTCTGATCAGCAAGCCGCCGACCCATGACGCATTCCAATCAAGGTGGTTTAAATGGTTAGAAAGCCCGCATCAATGTACAGGCAAATCAAAGGACAGGCGTACACCCGTCGCGAATACATGGGAGGAGTCCCCGCGAGCAGGGTAAGCCAATACGAGATGGGAAACCTCAGGGCTGATTTTCCCGTGACCCTCACTCTCAGGGTGGAGAATCGCGTCCAAGTCAGGCACATCGCCATCGAAGCAGGCCGTATCGCAGCCAACAAGGTGCTCAACTCCCAGGCTGGGACGGCAAACTACCACATGACGGTCAGGGCATACCCCCACGTCGTGTTGAGGGAGAACAAATTGGCTACCGGCGCAGGAGCGGACCGTGTTTCCAGTGGAATGCGCCAGGGATTCGGCAAAACTGTTGGTACTGCGGCCAGGTTAGAGCGCAACCAGGCGATTCTGACCGTGCGCGTGCCCGCAGAGAAAGCTGCCGTCGCCAAGGACGCTCTCTGGAGAGCCTCAATGAAGTTCCCTTCCCCCTGCTATATCGACGTGGAGAAAGGGGCCGACCTCATAAGGTAAATGTTCGATTTCGAATTGGACCGCGCTTCGGCGTGGATAAGCGGCGGAGGATTCTCTTCCGTCGCCCTCCAACTTCCCGAAGGCCTGAAGATCCGGGCAACGGAGATTTCTGAGAAACTGTTTTCTGAGACGGGCGCCGAGATTATCATTGCCGGACGCCCCTGTTATGGCGCCTGCGATCTGATGGATTACAGAGGCATAGCCGATGCGCTAATCCATTTCGGGCACTCGCCGATACCTTCCCAGGGCGAAGACCCCAACGTCCTATACATAGAGGCGCGCTCGGACGCGGACATAGACGCTTCCGTCATGGAAAAACTGGCTTCCCTCCCGAAAAGGGTCGGGCTGCTGGCTACGGTCCAGTATCTGGGTCTGATACCCAAGATGAAAGGGATTCTGGAAGGTTCCGGCAGGGAGGTTCTGGTCGGAACCGGAGACAGACGCATCTGCCATCCCGGGCAGGTGCTGGGATGCAATTGCACAGCGGCGGAATCGATCTCAGATGGCGTCGATGCGTTCCTTTTCATCGGGGAAGGCGATTTCCATCCTCTTGCCGCGGCTTTCGGCATGACTCAGCAGGTTCTGGTCCTCAATCCGGTCACCGGAGAGGTCCGCGATATGGCCGAGGCGAGGGACAGGATCCTCAGGAAGAGGTTCGCGGCGATACAGAGCGCCTCCCAAGCCCAGACGTTTTTGGTGATCGTATGCTCCAAAACGGGGCAATGCAGATCTGAAGAGGCTTCCAGGATCGCTGAAATGCTTCGTTCCCATGGGAAAACGGCATTCAAGGTGATTTTGGAGGAGGTAAATCCGATGTCGCTGATGGCCTACAGGGCAGACGCATACGTGAACACGGCATGTCCCCGCATAGCCATGGACGATGCCGCGAGATACGATCGCCCTATGCTTACGATCCCGGAGGCTGAAGTCCTTCTGGGTGAAAGGCAATGGGGAGGTTATGAATTCGATCAGATCCGCTCCCCGTAAACCATTCGATTGGCTCATTTTTATAGATGAAAAATAATAGGCTGGGCATGTTCACAACCGAGACGCTTCTGAATTCGGATCTCCCGAAAGTCCGCGTCGGCATCGGCCGCGGGACGGATAGGGGATGCATAGAGAGAAGCGTTGCCGCCATGGATGGGTATGACATAACGATTTACGACGATCCCGGCGAGCTCACCGACGATTTCATCTCAGGAAATCTGGAGGCTGCGATACGCGGGGATATGTCTTCCTCAGTCCTTTTGCCTATGGTCAGGGACGGTCTGGGTCTCAGACGCATGGAAAGGGCGGCGTTCATGGAGCCCTACAACAAAAAGATGTTCATTCTCGCGCCCGTCGGCATAGACGAGGGGTGGAAGGACGAGCAGAAATTCACGATAGCCAAACGCTCGGCCGATCTGGCGAAGAAAGTCGGCATGGGAACTAAGATAGGCATAATGTCCGGCGGAAGATGCGAGGACGTAGGAAGATGCCAGGTTGTGGACAAATCGATCGAGAGCGCCTGCAAAGTGGCCAAGAGGCTTTGCGACAGCGGCTATGACGCTTATCACTGCCAGATTCTGATAGAGAATGCGGTGGACGAGGCGGATATAATCGTCGCCCCCGAGGGAATCACCGGGAACATAATCTTCCGGACGCTGCATTTCATAGGCGGCGTGAAGGCTCTGGGCGCCCCCGTCGTCAACACCGACAAGAATTTCATAGACACGTCGCGCGCCAAAGTGGATTACAGGGATTCGCTGGCGCTCGCGATGAT
>JAEEGL017020636.1_pt1 | contig 10219 bp, 8 predicted proteins | sample 9134231 | NCBI WGS metagenome assembly JAEEGL01 (sample SAMN16246548, study PRJNA631951) | gut metagenome | biome: gut microbiome; feature: rumen; material: fiber-attached | host: Bos | place: Iran: Karaj | collected 2018-10 | reverse complement strand
CCGACATCTATACCTCTTGTGGGTTCGTCGAGTATCAGGATATCCGGCGTTGCGAACATCCATTTGGCGAGAAGCACCTTCTGCATGTTTCCGCCCGAAAGATTGCCTACGTTCTGTTCAACCGAAGGGCATTTGATCGCAAGCTTTTTCCTGTAATCGTCCGCAGCCGCGAATTCCCTGTCCTTATCGATGACACTGTGGGAGCTTACTCCTTCCAGATTAGCCAGTGTCGTGTTGAGCTTAATCGTATTGGAAAGGATAAGTCCGTTGCCCTTTCTGTCCTCGGTAACGTAAGCCAGCTTATGAGCGATCGCTTCCTTAACGGTATTCATGTGAACTTCCTTGCCGTCAATGAATACCTGTCCGGAAATATTGTCGCCGTAGCTCTTTCCGAAAATACTCATCGCGAGCTCCGTACGTCCCGCGCCCATGAGTCCGGATATGCCCACGATCTCGCCCCTGCGCACGTTGAAGTTGACATTGTCGACAACCTTGCGTCCGGAATAGAGAGGATGATAAGCGGTCCAGTTCCTTACCTCAAGCTTGATGTCTCCGATGTGTTTCTCACGCTTAGGGAAACGATCCGCGATCTCTCGTCCTACCATGCCTTTGATGATGCGTGCCTCGGAGAAATCGTCGACATTCTTGTCCAGCGTCTCGATCGTGCAGCCGTCACGGATGACCGTGATCTTGTCCGCAACATAAGAAACCTCGTTCAGCTTGTGTGAAATGATGATAGAAGTAAGTCCGTTCTGCTTGAACTTGAGCAGAAGGTCCAAAAGTGCCCTGGAGTCCTCCTCGTTAAGCGACGCGGTGGGCTCGTCAAGAATAAGGAGACGCGCGTTTTTGGCCATGGCCTTCGCGATCTCTACAAGCTGCTGTTTACCGACACCTATATCTTTAATCAGAACCTGCGGAGACTCATTCAAGCCGACCATTTTCAGGTATTTCGCCGCAAGCTCATTCGTTTCGTTCCAGTTAATGCGGAATTTGCTTCCGCGTTCATTGCCGAGAAACATGTTCTCGCCGATCGTCATATAAGGAACCAGTGCCAGCTCCTGGTGAATGATAACTATTCCCTTTGCTTCACTGTCCTTGATCTTGTTAAACTTACAAACCTCACCGTCGTAGACGATGTCTCCCTCATAAGTACCGTACGGATATATTCCGCTTAAGACATTCATCAGTGTGGATTTTCCGGCGCCGTTCTCGCCTACCAGGGCGTGGATCTCGCCTTCTTCCACCTTAAGATTAACGTTGCTGAGCGCTTTAACACCGGGGAAGGTCTTGGTTATGTCTCTCATTTCAAGCAATATCTTAGCCAATTTCAATCCTCCCTTTCTTTCATATCTGTTCAGAATTAACAGGCGGGACAAAGCCCGCCTGCCCTTCCGTGTTATTTATTGATCACTGAAGATCTGACTCCTTGTAATAGCCCGAGTCGATAAGCAGTTTCTTATAGTTGTTAACATCTGCGAATACAGGCTCGCAAAGGTATGAAGGAACAACGAGCACTCCGTTGTTATAGGTCTTGGTATCGTTAACGGGAGCTTCCTTGCCCTGCATGATAGCGTCAACCATCTCTACGGTCTTTGCAGCGAGGTCACGGGTATCCTTGAAGATCGACATTGCCTGCTTGCCTGCGATCATGTTCTTAACGTTTGCGATATCGCAGTCCTGACCGGTGATGATGGGCCAGTTGCTGTGGTTGCCTGCATAGTTGGCTTCAAGTGAGTTTGTAACGCCCATAGCGGTCGAGTCGTTCGAAGCCAGAACAGCGTCAAGCTGTGTTCCGTCTGCATAGTTTGCGGAAATGATGGCATCAAATCTGTTCTGTGCGTTCTCTGTCGACCAGCTCTGTGTTGCAACGGTATCGAAATCCTTCTGGCCGGACTTTACAACGAGCTGTCCGTTGTCGATGTACTTCTGAAGAACGTCCATAGCGCCGCCGAAGAAGAATCTTGCGTTGTTGTCGCCGGGGTCACCGGTGATGAGCTCGATATTGAAGGGGCCCTTGCCTTCCTTAAGTCCTAACTGGCTCTCAATGTACTCGCCCTGCTTGGTTCCTACCATGTAGTTATCAAATGTAGCATAGTAGGTAACTGCGTCGGAGTTCAGGATAAGGCGGTCATAAGCGATAACCTTGATGCCTTTTTCCTTTGCCTGCTCAAGAACTGTTCCGAGTGAATCGCCTTCGATAGATGCGATAACCAGAACCTTGCAGCCCGAGCTGATCATGTTCTCGATCTGTGAAACCTGAGTCTCAACCTGATTCGAAGCATACTGAAGATCTACGGTGTAACCTGCTTCTTCAAGCTTCTTCTTCATGTTGTCGCCGTCCTGATTCCATCTCTGCAGATCCTTGGTAGGCATCGAAACGCCGACCTTGGTTCCGCCCGACTTCTTACCGCATGCGGTCAGAGTCGAAAGTCCCATTACCAGAACAAGTAATAAAACTAAAATCTTTTTCATAAAATGCCCTCCGTAAAAAAAGTGGTTTTTGTTGTTGCAAGAAGAGCATAGCATATCTCATTGGGAATTAATTTTGACAAACCTTGATATTTTTAAGCTCTTTGTTCGCAAAAAAAGAAGCGCAGTGCACATTTTTGTCATGCACTGCGTTCATACCGCAAAAATTTACTATATTATTCCTCCGGTACATTTAAGTATACGTCCTCCTTCAGATGGAAGCCGCTGCCGATGATCACCTCGTCGAGATTCTCCTTTGTCACTGCTATGGGCGTCAGGCCGATGTACCTGATATCATAGGTTCCGTCATTTATGGTCGAAACATCCTCCGCATAGAAGCTTTCGCCCTTCGCCAGAGCTATCGCACACTCCGCGGCCCTCTTTGCAAGCTTCTCAACGGGCTTGTATACCGTCATCGTCTGTATGCCTTCGACGATCCTCTGGCAGGCCTCCAGATCCGCATCCTGTCCCACTATCGGGATCTCGCCGGCCAGACGCTTCTCCGCCAGTGCCCTGATAACCTGTCCCGCGAGATTGTCGTTGCCGCACATGATGCCGTTGACGTTCTTTACAATGTCCTCATGTTCATAGACATATTCCGCCGCGATCTCCGCTCTCCATCCGTCGCAGAAGATCGAATCGGCTACCTGCATGCTCTCGGCCTCGCAGACGGCGGTAAAACCCTTTTCCACCGCCGGAACGTTATTGTCGAGAGGCGAACCCTCGAGCATCAGCACCTTGCCTCCTGCAGCGCCGTTTTCCGCAAGCGCTTCGGCCATCATCGTACCGACCATCTCATTGTCAAAGGTGATGTACAGATCTACATCTGCGTTTGTTACAAGCCTGTCGTAGGCAATGATCTTTATCCCCTCGTCCTTTGCCTTCTGCACCGTTGCTTTCAGCGAATCGGAGTCGATGCAGACGATCACTATAACGTCCACGCCCTTCTTTATGAAATACTCGATCTGCTCTTTCTGCTTCTCAATATCGCCGTTCGCGTTCTGCACATTTACCGTGGCGCCGAGTTCCTTCGCAGTGGACACGAAAACATCCCTGTCGCGCTGCCAGCGCTCGATTACGAACGAGTCAAAGCTCATGGCTATCTGTATCCCGTTATCCTCCGCCCCCGGATCCTTCTCAACCGGACTCTCCCCGGTCTTGCAGCCCGGGACCGTGAGCAGCAGGATCACGATCAGAGCCAATGCCGTTAATCTTTTCACTTTTTGCCCTCCGTTACTTACCCTCTCTGTATTCGGTCGGGGTCACCCCAACGTTCTTCTTGAACGATTTGCTGAAATAATTCGGATCGGAATACCCCGACATGACTCCGATCTCCTTCATCGAATACTGCGTGGACGAGAGCAGCTCCTTCGCGCGCTCTATGCGGAGCCTGGTCAGATAATCGATGAAATTCTCCCCTGTATTTTCCTTAAATATCCTGCTCAGATAATATGAACTGATATTGACCGCCATCGAAAGATCGTCGAGCGTGATATTCTTCGTGTAATTTGCCTCGATATAGGCCTTTGACGCCTCGACCACATCGTTTGTGCTTTCGGTCTTTTTCTCGGAAATGCTCGATGCCGAGAAGACGATCCTGTCCCTGAACCACTCCCAGAGGCTCTCCGCGTCGGCAGCCTGCATCACCGTCGGCAGATAATCGCGGCGGTCCTCTATCTTATAAGTCAGGCCGTTCTCATAGGCAATGCTTTCGGCCCTCATCGCGAATTCAAGGATCTTGAGCCTAACATCCATGATATTCTTCGTCTTGATCCAGTCAAAGAAATCCCTGGCGGCGGAAAGCGCAGCCTCGGTGCGTCCCTTGGATACCTCCTCGAAGAGCTTCAGCTCGAGCTCTATCGGGTACTCTCCCTTGAAGTCGCATCCGATCGGAAGATCATCGGCATGAGCCACTGTATTGGTCGTGATCAGCAGCGCGTTCATCGCGTCACGGTAGGAGCTGTCCATTCTGGTGAGGCGGTTTACCTTGCCGATCCCGACTCTGAACGCGATGTCCATGGTATGGCTCAGCTTATGTATCATCTCGCGTGCGTTCGTGATGACTCTCACGCGCTCCGCATAATCCATCTCTTCGTAGTCGCAGGTCACGAGCACCGCGATCTTATTGCTCATTACGGATCCGACGATGCCGTTGAAATACAGCTTGATATACTCCCTGATCTCCCTGTAGTTCTGCTGCAGCTTCACGCTCGATCCCAGCGCGTTCGTCATGTGATTGCCTTCCTTTGCGTCACCCGAAACAAGCACCATCATGTACGCATTTTCGGCATGTATCCCGAGCATGGTCTTGTAATTGTCGATGTCCTCGTCAAAATACTCATGGAACAGTATGTTGTAGATCAGGCCGTTTTCGAGTATCGGCACGACGGTCTCGAGCTTTTCCCTGATCAGCAGGTCGTTCGAGCGGCGGTCCTTCTCTTCCGAGACCATCAGCATCGCCTTCTTCAGCGCCGAAACGATCCTGTTCCTCTCCATCGGCTTCGTGATGTACTCGATAGCGCCGAGCTTCATCGCTTCCTTCGCGTAATCGAACTTGTCATACGCGGACATTACGATAAATATAACCTTTTCGTTGTTCTGCCTGATCTCGCGCATCGCGTCGATGCCGTTTATCCCGGGCATCTGGATATCCATCACGGCAATGTCCGGGCGGAAGGATTCCGCGAGTTCTATTACGTTGCGTCCGGTCTTAGCGAACTCAATCTCGCATTCATCGCCGAATTCCTTTTGTATTATGAACTTCAGTGAGTCAATGACGATACCTTCGTCATCAGCAAGCATTATCTTATACATCGGGTCTCCTTATGTCCAGATAAATGGTGAATCTCGAGCCCTTGCCCGGACCGTCGCTCTCTATCGAGAAGCAGTCGTCGGTTCCCGCAAAAAGCTTCAGGCGCGCGTAAACATTGTCCATTCCTATGCCGTTCGAATCCTTCTTCGTATCGGATACGGGACGTCCGTTCCTGAGTCTGTCGATCGTATCCTCATCCATGCCCGCGCCGTTGTCCTCGATCCTGATGCAGGCCGTATCGTCCAGAGAATACACGCTCATCTTTATCCTGCCTTCGCCGAGCATCTCCCGGATACCGTGGTTCACGCAGTTCTCGACGATCGGCTGCAGGATCATGCTGGGCATCTCGACATCGACCAGCGAAGAGTCAACTTCCTTTTCGTAATGGATATCACCCGAGAAGCGCACATTCAGGATGTAAATGTAATTGTCGACCAACTCGAGCTCTTCGCCTATCGTAACGGTCCTGTTGCCTTTCTTAACATTGTATCTGAAGAACTCGGACATTACCTGAACATATTCGTATGTGCGGTCGGCGCCTTCCATCATAGCGAGCTGTGCGCCGGCGTTCAGCGTATTGAACAGGAAATGCGGGTTGATCTGGGCCTGAAGGTATTTGAGCTGCGCATCCTTGAGGTGAGTTTCCATCATCAGCTCTTTTTCCTTGAGAAGCCGCTCGTTTTCGGCGCTCTGGCGAATTTTTTCAATGTAATCCTGAATGCTCACGACCATCTTGTTGAAGGCCTTCGTTACGACTCCGATCTCGTCCGATGACTCGGCCGGAACCGTCGATATCTCGAAATTACCTTTGGCCACCTCATCCGCCATGCCTGCCAGCGACCTCAAAGGCCTGATCAGGTTGGAGGTAAGGTTCAGGATCAGCAGCGCGGTCATAAAGATAACCGCTCCCATGATCACGTTTCCGAACACCTCGAATCTTCTGAACGAAGTGAGCATCGCACGGTAGCTCTCCGTATTGTCCTTGAAGCGTTCGTTGTTCAGGCTGTAAATGTAATTGTTGATGTATCCGTAAAGCTTGGTCGCTTCCTCGTAACGGCTCCTGTATTTCTCGACGTTTCGGCCTCGTTTGGCGTCAACGGTCTGTCCGACCTCCTCAAGATAGGCGGCCGACATGTTCTTTACCGAACGCTCCATTCTGCCCAGCCTGCTTTCGGTGATCTCGTCGTTCAGGACATCGGTAAGCTCCGAAAACTCCTGCGCGTTCCGGTAATAATCCTCAAGCGAGTCGCTGGTCTTTGTGTCCAGATATTCGGTCATGCTTTCCTGCACATTCTTTATCGCCGCCGATATCTCGTTCAGCTGCAGATTGGCCTTGTATACGTTGTCGATCTTGTCCGACATCCTGTTCATGGCAAGCAGCAGAACGATATTGATGATGAACACCAACATGTTCACGGCGAGCGAGATGCCCGTCATCTTTATCCTTAAGGGAAGATTCCTGAATTTCTCGATCATTGGCCTTCCCCCTTCCTGTATGTCCCGACATTGGACTTGTTGATAACATAACTGTCCGCGGTAAAATACTGGCTGGTATTGCCCATATCGTAGTATTCGGTCAGGGCGCCGATGCAGTATCTGCCCATCTGTTCGGTGTTGACGGAAAGAGTCGCATAGATAACATCTCTTTCGATACCTTTAAGGATCGCTTCGGAATCGTAGTATCCGAGGATGCTTACTGAACCTACTTCGTTATAATCGACAACAGCCTGATACACGCTGTTAGTATCGTTCTCGTTCAGGCATACGATGATGTCCGGGATATTCTCTCTGCCGCTGACAAAGAGCTTTCTTACCGACTCTTCGACAGAGAAATTGTTTGATGCGTCGACCGCTTCCAGACTGATCTCGATCGGCTTGTGTCTCCCCTCGGCCACAGGGACGTCCTTGGCTATGGTTTCCTGAATAGCGGCGGCAAGAACGTTCTGTCCCGAATCCTCGGAACCCGCATCCAGCAGCACCGTAACCTTGATAGTATTTCCTTCGTAATACTTTTCGTTGGCGATGTTGATGATCTGCTTTCCGTATTCCGTACCGAGATTGTAGTTGCCGACTCCGACAAAACTCAGACGCTCCGAATTCGTATTGTCGTTCAGGAGCGTGATGACGGGAATACCCGCGTTATAAGCCTTTTCTATCAGTTCGGTCATGCCCTCCGCTTCACCTGCGCTCACGATAATACCGTCGGCGCGCGAGTAAATGGCCATTTGCATAAGATCCGCCATCGAATGGTCACCCGAAATATTGTCGGAGATCATCTCGACATATGCGTTCTGTTCCTTTGCCGCAAGGAGCGCGGAAGAATAAACGGACTGCCAGAAAGACGATCCGGGATTGTCCGTGATCATCACATAATTCTTCCCGTAAGTCACATCATCGGTGGTACTGCCGAGAGACCCCGTAAACGAAACAAAGAGTAAAGCAAGAAGACCGGTCAGCCCCGCAAGGACACCGGTTATCACGCCTATGCTTATAAGATTGAATCTCTTAGTTTTCATTCGGAATACCCTTTTTTTGAACTCCCGCCCTGTGAGGGAGCCTTGTCATCGCAATATAGGCTATCACCACGCCGACCGCGCAGACCGCGGTACCGGTGATCAGCATCGCTTTTATACCGGAATGATCGAGGATCACTCCGCTGACCAGATTTGAGAAAACTCCGCCTATCGTTATCGCGCTGGTGATAAACGCCTGGCCCTTTACCTGGTCGGATTCCTCCATCGTTTTGCTCACGTAATACGCGCCTGCCGGAATAAATACCGCATACGCGAGTATCTGGAAAGACTGGCTCAGATACATCATCGGCATGTTCTTCGCGAATACCAGGATCAGTATCTTTACAAAGAAAGCAAAACCCGAGATCACGAGCAGCTTTTCCGCTGATATCTTTTTGAGTACAAAAACTATCAGCGCCATCATCGGAAGTTCGAGTATGGCCTGCAGGAAATTCGCGTAGCCGAGCTCGGTCTCATTGCCGCCGAGTTCGTTAATGATCCTGATCATGAAATCATTGATCATGTTATGGGCGAAGAAAAAGCATATCGCGGCCAGCAGGAACAGCACGAACGCGGGATATGCGCGCACAAAGCCTGCCATGGTATTGGCTTTCGCCGCTTCGGGAGCGGACGGTCCGGTTTGTGTCTGTCCGTCTTCTTCCGCCGTATCGGGCTTTCTGAACAGGTAAACTATGATCACCGAAACGATCATTGTTGCGATGTTCACCCACAGCAGCACCGACACGCCTCTCTTCTCCACGACGCCGCCTATGATCATCGAAGTGACCGCAAAACTCGCGGAACCCAGGCCGCGCGCGAGGCCGTACATTATGCTGCATCCTGCCTTCTGATACTCGAAGCAGAGCGCGGTCATCACGGGCTGGTACGCGAACTGTATCATATATATGAGCGCATATATAAAGAAAACAACCGCTTTATTCCCGGGTGTGAACATCAGGATTACCGAACCGGTCATGATGATCAGCACCGCGATAATGATAAAGCGCCTGTTCGTCAGATAGCCGGGCCTGTCTATGATCCCGGCTATCACGGGCTGAAGTATAGCCGAAACGATATTCGCGACCGCAAGAAGAACGCCGACCTCGGTATTGCTGAAGCCTTTCGAGATCAGGTATACCGCGGCGTAGGCATGTATCGTGCAGAAAGCCGCGAAATACGCGACGTTCAGCAGCGTGTATCTGACGGTTCCGTTCAAAGATGTATTTCGCATCATTATCCTTTCCGTATAAGATCGCTCAGATGCTTTCCGTTAAAGAAATCCAGTGTGAGCTTATAATACTCGGCCCAAAGAGCGATCGTACGGCATTCGGCCGCTTTCGGACAGGGCTCGGCATTGTTCTCAAGGCATGCTACCGTAGCCAGGGTCCCTTCCATCAGCTCGATCACCTCTCCGATCGTATATTCCTCAGGCTTGCGGCAGAGCTTGTATCCGCCGCCCTTTCCGCTGGCTCCTACGAGCAGTCCGCCCGCCACCATATCCTTTACTATTATCTCAAGGTATTTTTTGGAAATACCCTGTCTCGCAGCGACATCCTTCAGCGGGATGTAGCCGCCGTTATCGTTCTCAGCCAGATCGATCATCACTCTGATCGCATATCTTCCTCTCGTAGAAATCATGAATTCTTCCGCCTTTCAGGTCTTTTACCCATTATACCTCAGGGTAATAGGGTAATACAACAGAAAAAATTTTTAATTCGCCTATTGACACGGTAGGTTGATAGTGTTATATTACGATCATGCAATTTGAAAGGCAAGCAGAATTAAGCTTTTCGATAATAGGCTTTGCCTATTATATGCCGAAGGCGAAACTGCGAGTTACCAAAACAGAAAGGAGGCGTCGTGATGAACAGATCATTTGCAACAGTCAGAACCAATATCGTCATGTGTTGTCGAATGCGCATCTCCCGGGCATCTGAAATGGCCGGGGCGTCCGACTGTGCATCCGCGCGCCCCGATAGAAAACAATAATACTGCATAAGCATATTGTAAGCCATTTGCCCGGGAGTAAAGCCATATACTCCCGGGTATTCTTTTACCCGAGGACAACAAAAAAGGATGCACGATATGCGATTCATTTACATAATAATTCAAAACTAAAACATTTTACAAGGAGAATAAAGATTATGAGCGATTACAGATTTGAGACATTACAGTTACACGTTGGACAGGAACAGGCAGACCCCGCTACGGACGCACGCGCGGTTCCGATCTACCAGACCACTTCCTATGTATTCCACAACAGCAAGCACGCAGCCGACCGCTTCGGTCTTGCGGATGCCGGAAATATTTACGGAAGACTTACCAATTCAACTCAGGACGTCCTCGAAAAGAGGCTCGCAGCCCTCGAAGGCGGAAGCGCCGCTCTTGCACTTGCATCCGGCGCGGCAGCCATTACATATACCAT
>JAEEGL016792112.1_pt1 | contig 10219 bp, 8 predicted proteins | sample 9134231 | NCBI WGS metagenome assembly JAEEGL01 (sample SAMN16246548, study PRJNA631951) | gut metagenome | biome: gut microbiome; feature: rumen; material: fiber-attached | host: Bos | place: Iran: Karaj | collected 2018-10 | reverse complement strand
GGCGCTGTTTGGCGAGACCATCTCGAACCCCGGTTGTCAGATTCTCGACATCGAGAAGTTTGCCCGCATCGCCCATAAGCACGGTGTGCCCCTGATTGTCGATAACACCTTCCCCACCCCCATCAACTGCCGTCCCTTCGAGTGGGGTGCCGACATTGTGACCCACTCCACCACTAAATATATGGACGGCCACGCTACCCAGGTGGGCGGCTGCGTCGTGGATAGCGGCAACTTCGACTGGGATGCTCATGCAGACAAGTTCCCTGGTCTGACCACTCCTGATGCCTCCTATCACGGCCTCACCTACACGAAGGCCTTCGGCAAGATGGGTTATATGACGAAGCTCGTGGCTCAGCTCATGCGCGACCTCGGCTCCATCCCCTCACCCCACAACGCCTTCCTGCTGAACCTCGGTCTGGAGACGCTTCACCTGCGCATGAAGCAGCATTGCCAGAACGCACAGAAGGTAGCTGAGTTCCTGCAACAGGACGAGCGCGTGGCTTGGGTGAACTACAGCGGACTGAAGGATAATGAGGACTATGCGCTGGCTCAGAAATACCTGCCCAACGGCTCCTGCGGCGTGATTGCCTTCGGCCTGAAGGGCACGCGCGAGACTGCCGTGAAGTTCATGGACTCGCTGGAGATGATTGCCATCGTGACCCACGTGGCCGACGCCCGCACCTGCGTGCTTCATCCTGCCTCTCACACCCACCGTCAGCTCTCCGATGAGCAGTTGCGTGAGGCTGGTGTGGCTCCCGACCTGATCCGTCTCTCAGTAGGCATCGAGGATGTTGAGGACATTCTCGATGACATCAAGCAGGCTCTGAACAAGATTGGATAATCTTTTCGCAACAACAGAATATCAACAGAAAAGCAGCGCTTCAGCGCTGCTTTTTCCTTTATCCCTCTTTGCCTACGGCGTCGCAGACAAATAAGAATCTTCATGAATTTCATGTTAAATCGCGCCGACGATGTCGCTGACAGCGGCGACGCCGTGACGGTCGAGCCAGTCGTTGATGCCGTCGCGCACCTTCATGGTGACAGCAGGGTCGATGAAGTTGGCGGTGCCGATCTCGATGGCAGAGGCGCCACACATCAGGAACTCGATGGCGTCCTCGGCAGTCATGATGCCGCCCAGACCAATAACGGGAATCTTCACGGCCTTGGCCACCTGATAGACCATACGCAGGGCCACAGGCTTCACACAGGGACCGCTCAGGCCGCCCGTCCCAATCGAGAGCACCTTCTTCCTTTTCTCAATATCTACGGCCATACCCATGAGCGTGTTGATGAGCGACACCGAATCGGCTCCTGCAGCCTCTACGGCACGGGCTATCTCAGTGATGTCAGTCACGTTGGGCGAGAGCTTGACGATGAGCGTCTTGTGGTAGCGCTCGCGAACGGCCTTCACCACACTCTCAGCTCCAGCACAGGTCACACCGAAGGCCATACCGCCGTCATGAACGTTCGGACAGGAGATATTCAGCTCGATGGCAGGAATGTTCTCCAGCGCATCCACACGGGCGGCGCACTCCGCATAATCCTCTGGCGAAGAGCCACTTACGTTGACGATCATATTTGTGTCGATATCCTTGATCTGCGGATAGATATGCTCACAGAAATAGTCCACGCCCTTGTTCTGCAACCCCACACAGTTGAGCATGCCTGAGGCCGTCTCAGCCATACGCGGATAGTCGTTGCCCTCACGTGGCTTCAACGTTGTTCCTTTCACGATGATGCCGCCAATCTCCTCCAGCGGCACGAAGTCCTGAAACTCCAGTCCGTAGCCAAACGTACCGGAGGCGGTCATCACGGGGTTCTTCAGCTTTAACGCCCCAATATTTACTTCTAATTTTGCCATTTGTTTTCTCTTTTTTTCGAACACGAATTACACGAATCTAACGAATTTGCTCTTTCGCGTAAAACGGATCACCACAACAATCGGTTCACATCAAAGACAGGACCTTCCTTGCACACACACACATTGGTAGCGGACGGCTCAAGACTTTCATCCGAGTCCCCCCTCTTTTGGCGCTCGGCGCTTGCGACGCTTGGCTTGTCCAAGAATGGGGATAGGGGGAGGCTCCTTACCTTCTCCACACAGCACAGGCAGGCACCCAGGCCGCAGGCCATCAGGTTCTCCAGCGACACCTCGCAGCTGATGCCGTTCTCACGGGCATAGCGGGCCACAGCCTTCATCATCGGCGTAGGGCCGCAACATTGGATCAGGTCGAACTTCTCCTGCTGGAGCACGCTATGGTTCGTCACAAAACCCTTCTCGCCTTCAGAGCCATCTTCCGTAGTGACCAGCACACGCCCATACTTCCGAAACTCGTCGAGCATCAATAAGTCATTCTTGGTACGCGCGCCCAGGAGGAACGTGGGTTCTACCCCACTCTCTTTCAGCCGTGCGCCCAGATAGAGCAGCGGAGCCACACCCACGCCGCCGCCTACAAGCAAAGTGTGCGAAGCGGTTTTGCCGCTTTGAACACTAAAGCCATTACCCAGCGGCAGCATACAGTTCAGGCGGTCGCCCTGCTGGAGCGTAGCCAGCTTACGCGTGCCCTCGCCAACAGTAGCCACAAGCAGCCACAGCTCATTATGGTCACGGTCAACGAAATTGATGGAAATAGGACGGCGCAGGAAGGTGGCAGGCGACCCATCTACGCGCACCTCTACAAACTGCCCAGGCAGCATCTCTGGCAAAGGATTTTCGCTGGTCAAGCGGATGAGCACATATCGCTCATGCAAGCGCTCAACAGCCTTTACCGTCAAGTCAAGTACATGTTTTTTTATCATAAAAAACTTAATTATTCATAAACTGGGTGCAAAGTTACAAAAAAAATTGAAATATCTGTGTCCTTTTGAGGATAATATAGTAAAAAATTACTATATTTGCAACATTAAATCATCATTTGAGACTATACATAATGACATCATATATCATCAAAATAATATTCTTTCTTCTGATTTTGGTCTGCCCCACCACGGGAATGGCTCAGGAAGAAAGCAATGACCAGAACATCGGTCGCGCAGAAAAGATGTTCACGTTTGTGCTCCAAGACCAGGCCGACAGCCTCTATGAGAACATGTCGGACAAGGTGAAGTCTATGGTGCAGAAACATCAACTTGAAGGCATTTTGAAGAAGCTGGAACCTACAAACGGAGCCTATCAGAGGCACAGTCCATGGGAAATTCAAGAGATCATGGGCCAGAAGTGCTATGTTTCGATAGTTCAGTTTGAGAAGGCCAAACTAGGCTCCGTCATCGTGTTTGACACGCAGCGGAAAATGCTTGGCATCCAGTTTGTTCCTGAAAGCGCAGTAAAAAAAGAGTAGCCTCTGTTGTTCCTCGGCCGACAACGGGGGCAATCCGCGAGATTGACGATACGATAGTGACTGGTAGCATTCGTCTGCCTGCCAAGATCATACCAGCGTCAGATAGCGATGATGTGCCGATTGTAGTGATGGTGCACGGTTCCGGTGCACTTGATTTCGATGAAACTGTCTTTAAAAACAGGCCTTTTCGCGATATTGCAGAGGGGCTTGCAGCCCGTGGTGTGTCTTCGCTGCGCTATGATAAGCGCACGTATGCTTACCGCCAGCCTGTGTCATCTATGGACGAAGAGACCATTCTCGATGCGCTTTCAGCCATCCAGAAAGCCCATCAATACAGTAAACATGTCTTCCTTCTTGGGCACAGCCTCGGCGCTATGCTCGCTCCCCTCATTGCCCTGCGAGCAGAAGGCGACAAGAGTGACCTGCGTGCGGAAGGCGATAAGAGCCTTCAGCGCGAAAGCACCACCACCCATACAACAGCGCCTTTTGCTGTAGAGGGAGTGATCATGCTGGCTGCCCCCAGCAGGGACCTGGAAGAAGTGGTTCGCGAGCAATTTGACTATCTGCTTCCGTCAGGAGCCAGCCAAAGTTTCAAAAACGAGCAAATAGAAGCCATCAGGACGCGTTCGCCCCACTATTTCGAGGAATATCACCAAAGGGAGGCTGCAAAGCGCTTAAAACGCCCCATTTTCATTCTTCAGGGCGAAAGAGACTATCAAGTGTCGACGAAAGACTTCGAAGGATGGAAAACAGCGCTTCAGGGACGCCCCAAAACCGCATTTCGCAGTTATCCCTCGCTCAACCACCTTTTCATAGAAGGCGAAGGTAAGTCCACTCCCTTGGAATATCAAACCGAAGGACATGTAGCCAAGGAAATTCTGGACGATATCTCCTCTTTTATTAATAATAAGCTTTGAAAGGGCACTTTTAGCCCCCTCAAAACTTCGGATAAATCAACAAAGTAGGAAAAACGCCTCATTTTGGCGCTAAATTATTCATTTTTTAGCTGGAACAAAGCTCTCCCAGGTCTGATCATCGTAAAAAACACGTATTTCTGTGACCCTACGAGGCTGTTTGTCATAATTTTTCATAACTTCAACCTGCACTTCAGGGCGTACTGGATGACCCATAGAGGGGTATGCAGGTGTCTGAGAGGCCGTCTGAGGCACATTTGATCCATTTTGGTCGAAATCAAACAAAGTATCCTGAAGCGCGCCTGTAATTCGCTTCTGGTTTTCGCCATCAACAGCACTCGATGGGGTGGGACTGTCCAGATACATCTGTCCTGATCCGAACATCAGCCAGTCGGTACTGATGGCAGTCAGTTTCTTCTTGATAGCCTCAACAATATTGATAGTGGGCTTTTGTCTGTCGTTAAAAATTCCACTCAAAGTTGCTGGTGCAATGCCTATAAATTCGGCAAAAGTTTGCTGAGTCATGTGCTGAGACTCCATAATTTGTCTGATTCTGTCCTTCATTTTGATCAATGAGTTGTTAACAACGGGAAAATACCCATTTTTTGCTTGATTTGCAAAGTTAAATCGAATTTTCGACATAAACAACAAAATCGAAGAATATTCAACTATTTTAATATTTATATTTTTATCTTTAAATTTAAATTTCTACATTCAAAACCTTGCAAATATTCGGATTTATAAACGTAAACGTAAATTCGAACAATCAAATTATTCAAACACTTAATAAAGCATTTTTTCGTAAATTACTGGTTTCTAACCTGCTACTCTCGTTACTCCAACAATTCAAATTCATAAATTCACTTTTATGCATCCAGATTTGAGCAAGTGCCCATATTCTACTCAAATATTTCAACGTAAAAGATTGGCTTTTAGCAAATTACAATCAATTGTTCAATATGTATATTATCGTTTTCAAGATTATTAAAGAACAATTTCATGTTTACGAATCCGAAATTCACAAACACAAAACCTCCTGCAAAGATTAAATTCTTCAAATCCCACACCCATCCACATTAAACAAACCAAATATTCAACTTTCCGATATTCAATCTTTGAAATCGAAACGAACGTGAACGCCGTATCGAAAAGTCTGAAAACAGCCAAAAATCGTCAAAACCGGGCATTTTCCGCACCATAGTTCAGATTTTTGAAAATGCGCGAGTTTTGAGCATAGCTATTTCTCTCAAAACGCCTTATTTTATTGAGATTCTTGCATAAAAAAAGCACTCGCGAAAAGTGCTTTTTATTGAAATTCTAGAGAAAAATCAGGGTGAAATCAATGCAAGATGAAAAATACAAGTTCTTTCATCAACTCTCCAGGCGACGTATTAGGGTTGTCGAGGCCCTTACTTTTGGCATCTATCTCTCTAATTTTGCCAATAATCTGCATCACTTTCATTCCACTATAGTTCCTCATACCCGTCATGTAGTCCTTCGCTTGCCAGGGTGTGCGGAACTCCAACCACTCTGCTATCCCCTCTTGAGTTTTCTTCGGAGCATAGTAGGCCAACATCAGATTCTGGAAATAATTGAACACCAAAGGCAAAAATGCATAGATGCTACCCGCCTTTGGATTTTTGTCAAAATAATACATAATCTGATTTGCCTTGTAGATATTTCGGCTCACGATGGCGTCGCGGAACTCAAAACCGTTGAAGTCCTTGCTCACGCCAATTTGATCCTCCACCACCTGGGGCGTCACTCTCCTATCGTTTTCTGGCAAAGAAATCAGCACTTTATCCAGTTCGCCCGTCAATCGGCTCAAATCGGCGCCAATAGCGTCGGCTATCAGCTGCGTACATTTTGGATCAATCGTCGCGTTTTTGCGCTTCAGATAGCCCTCTATGAAGGCCGGAAGGTCGCGATCCCTTAGTTTTGCGCTCTCAAAGAGCACGCCAGCCTGCTGGATGGCCTTCACATATTCGCGTTTACGGCCGTCAATTTTGCCGTTTTTGTGACAAATCACGAGCACGGTGCTTTTCAGGGGCTGTTTTACATACTTCTCCAGCGCCTCCGTTTGCTTCAGGTTCTGCGCCTCTTTCAGGATGACCACCTGCCGCTCAGCCATCATCGGATAGCGGCGGGCAGCATCGGCCACCTGTGAGGCCGTCACATCCGAGCCAAACATCACCGTCTGGTTGAAGTCGCGCTCTTCTGGGGCCAGCGCATGCTCAGCGATGTAGTCGGCTATCTTGTCGATATAGTACGACTCCTCGCCATGCAGGTAATACACCGGCTTGTAATTGCCCTCCATCAGCTCGTGCATGATGCTCTCGTAGGTCACCGTCTTTGTCTCTGCCATAATCTTCTGTTTTAGGAATGCAAAGGTACTAATAAATAATGAGGTAAGCAAAAAAGAGTGTGGATTTCTTCACCCCGACTCTCTTTTTCGCCCGAAATAATTGAACGATTTCTTGGAAAAAACAAAAAGACTTTGTATATTTGCAGCGTTAAACTCAAAAAGACTCAATGAATGGAGATAAAACTGAACGAATATCACAAGAAAGTGAATGCCGAAATGAGGAAGAGTATGGCATTTTGGAAAGAGCATCCACTTTCGCGCACCGAATCCTTGAGGAGATTGAAGCTCTTGCGGGAACAACGTCTTGCAAGTCAGTCCAACTGGTAAGGTTCAAAAAAAGGGCCCAAGAGCAAAATTGCTGGTACGAAGATCGTAGCCAGTTTGGCGACTTCTTTGACCGTGGCTCAGAGAACGAGGTCTATTTTTCACTAGACCAAAATAATATAATCAAACTTAATGATTTTCGTTACTCTGACGACAATCTCACATCTTTCTTCGAGCGAATTAAGGCACATAATAAATACTTTGACGCATGTCCATATCGCATGATTGGCTTTGGAGAGAATCGTGAGAGGAAAGTATGTGCTGTGTTAGTGCAAAGGTTCGTTCATTCAATTCGTCTTGCTACCAAACAGGAAGTACATGATGAATTCATTCGCTTAGGTTTCCATCCAGAAGACAACGGCGAATACTACACCAATGGTCAGCACGACATCTTTGATGCAGTTGAAGGCAATGTGCTGATGGGTGACGATGGGCATATTTACTTCATTGACACAATTATTTACCCATCCGATACGGGTGGCTACGAAACCTATTGCAGTCTCTCGCCCAGAGCAAGCTCGAAAAGAAACGACCAATAACCTCCCTTTTTCAGTCTCTTTGGGCGGTTATACTATGCAAAACTTTCTCTATAACTAAGAAAAAATATTTTCATAGTTATGCCGTAAATATTAGTGTTGACATACACAGTCTTTGTCTTGTCTTTGTCTTGAGTAAGTTCAGTACGTCAGCCGCAAACTATCTAGAAAATCAATCATGCATGGTTCGCAAACCTTCTCATGGCCATTCATATAACTGCCCCAGACCGACTGGAATGCCTGTTTAAACTCTACGAAAAGATGACGGCAGGAAAATAAATGCTTCATTATTTGGATTTTTCAAAAATAGTTCGTAAATTTGCCCCCCAGCAAAAGGACAAAAGAATGAAAGAAAAGAAATATCCAGTAATAGAAGAGGAAGATGGCATGTTTAAATGCTGTGAGCCCGCTGTAGGTTATGCTGCTACTGGGAGTGGTTACGCAAACACTATAGAATCGTCTGATGATTATGGTATTTCAGATGACTGGGATTCAGGCATAGGCCCCTACACTATGGAAGAGCTGAACGCCCGTATCGACGAGGCAGAAGTCTTTATAGAAAAGGCAGAACGAGGGGACTGGAGCGACTGGGTGACAAATGAAGAAATGGATGCAGAACTCTATAGGGAATATCCATGGCTCAGATAAGATGGACGAAGAAAGCCCAGCGTTTGTTCTTTGAACGAGTCCTTTACGCTTACAATGAGTTTGGTACTACAACGGCTAAACGATGGCAGGAAGAGAGGAAACGTATAGAAAGTCAATTAGCAGTATACCCAGAATCGTATACGGCCGAGAGCCTTTTGAAGGAACGGCTTCGACGTTATAGGAGCTGCCATATAATGGGACGGTTTAAGATTGTTTACTATTATGCAAAGTCATCTGACATAGTTCATATCGTTGATATATGGGACATGTTGATGAGTCCCGAGAATCTTAAACGAAGGATAAAATAAACGGCGCTACAAAACTAAGAATCCGAACGTCTCTTAAGCTGATGAATTGCTGGCTACAAAACGCCGTTCTTTAGCAAAAAAAATGCAAATTAGCCAGATTAATTCTTAATTTATGATAATTCGCAAAGGGGTGCCTCGAGTTTTGAGACACCCCCCACTCTCTTTTACACCCCTTTGATAGCGACTCACAATGTCACAAATTAGCAGAATGAACTGAATGGAAAAGAGGTTCTATTATTAAATAATGTGTAAAATGTGCCTTGTAGTGAGTATTCTCGATAATATTTTGTATCTTTGCGCCTAAATATACTAGAATTATGGACCTAAAAGAATATATCAACGTCGTCAATCAGAAATATCGCGCTGGCAATGCCACAGAGCATAGCTACAGAGGTGCTCTGGAACAATTAATGCAGACGCTATTGCACAAACTACGCATCGTGAACGAACCCAAGCGAGTGAAGTGTGGTGCACCAGACTATATAGCCAGCAGTAAAGATGGTATGCCTGTGTTCTACATCGAGGCAAAGGACATTGGCGACAATGACCTTGACGGGCGTAATCCTCATGGCCATAAGGAGCAGTTTACACGCTATAAGCAAGCCCTCGACTACATTATCTTCACTGACTATTTGGACTTCCATCTTTACGAGCATGGCGAGTTTGTGGATAGCGTGCGTATTGCAGAAGTAAAGGGCGACAAGATTGTAGCTATCAACGAGAATGAAGAGAAGTTCCTGAATCTCATTGAGCATGTTGGTAACAATGCCATCCAAAGCATCACATCAGCCTCTCGTCTGGCCAAATTGATGGCTGGTAAGGCACGCCTGTTAGAGAACATCATTGAGCAGGCCATGAACGACGATACGGAGAGTTATGCCAACGACAATCTGCGAGGTCAATATAACGCTTTCAAAGACGTGCTCATTCAGGAACTGAAGCCCTCAGATTTTGCTGACATCTATGCCCAAACTATTACCTACGGAATGTTTGCAGCTCGCTTACACGATGATACGCCAGAAGACTTTAGCCGTGAGGAAGCTGCGAAGTTAATTCCAAAGACCAATCCTTTCCTGCGTCAGATATTCAACAATTTGGCAGGCAATGACCTTGATGAGCGAATCACATGGGTAGTGGATGACTTGGTGACGGTGTTTCTTGCTTCTGACTTGCAGAAAATCATGAAAGCATACGGTGAGGACAAGCGCCACTTCGATCCCATGATTCACTTCTACGAGGACTTCCTGTCTGAATATAACCCCAAACTGCGTAAGTCGAAAGGGGTCTGGTACACTCCACAACCCGTCGTTGGCTTCATTGTGAGGGCAGTTGACGAGATTCTGCAAAAGGAATTCAACCTGCCAGAAGGATTAGCCGACTACTCGATGATTGAAAAGGACATTGCCGTTGATCAGAGCTATGACGGACGTACCAAGGACGGTATGAAACACGTCATGAAACGCTTTCATCGTGTTCAGATCCTAGACCCAGCTACTGGCACAGGCACATTCTTGGCAGAGGTGGTTAATCAGATATATGATCGCTATCGTGACCAACAGGGCATTTGGCAGCAGTATGTGGAACAACACCTGTTGCCTCGTCTGAATGGTTTTGAGATATTGATGGCCTCGTATGCCGTAGCCCACTTGAAACTTGATATGTTGCTGAGCGAGACCGGCTATCAGCACCAGTCAGAAAAGCGTCTGCGTGTATATCTGACAAACTCCCTTGAAGAAAGCAATAACGAGCCTCGCACCCTCTTTGCCCAATGGCTCAGCCGTGAGGC
>JAEEGL016702050.1_pt1 | contig 10219 bp, 7 predicted proteins | sample 9134231 | NCBI WGS metagenome assembly JAEEGL01 (sample SAMN16246548, study PRJNA631951) | gut metagenome | biome: gut microbiome; feature: rumen; material: fiber-attached | host: Bos | place: Iran: Karaj | collected 2018-10 | reverse complement strand
TTTGGAAGTTGAAGAAGTTATCGACCCGCGCGAAGGTCTGAGCGATTTTATTACCGCCCGTATCGACAGCGTGGAAAACCATCCGGATGCGGATAAGTTGCACGTATTGTGTGTTAATGACGGTACCGATAAATATCAGGTGGTATGCGGTGCGCCGAATGTGCGCGAAGGCCTTATCGGTATTTTTGCCCGCGAAGGTACGCTGATTCCGCTGTTTAACGAGCGTTTGAAACGCGCCACCATCCGTGGCGTCGAGAGTTGCGGTATGATGTGTGCGGTTGATGAAATCGGCTTGGGCACAGCTCACGATAAAATCATCGAATTGCCGGCAGATACTCCGATCGGAGTGCCGGCAGCCGACGTTTTGGATATTGATCCGGTAATCGAGGTATCCATAACCCCTAACCGCGCCGAATGTCTGGGCGTACGCGGTATTGCCCGCGATTTGGCCGCCGCTGGTTTAGGCACCTTAAAACCGCTCAACATCGTTAAAACACCGGCCAAATTTGCCAATCCGATAAAAATTACGGTGGAATGTCCGACGGAATGCCCGGTTTATACCGGTCGTTACATCAAAGGCGTTAATAATCATGCCGAAACACCGAAGTGGATGAAAGACCGCCTGAATGCCGTCGGTATTCACTCGATTTCGCCGTTGGTGGATATTACCAATTATCTTAACTATGATTTGGCCCGTCCGCTCCATGTTTTTGATGCCGATAAGCTCAAGGGCGGTCTGACTATCCGTATGGCTGAACAAGGCGAAAAATTCACGGCCTTAAACGAAAAAGAATATGAGCTGACCGACTTTTCTCTCGGCATTTGCGACGATGAAGGCGTACAATGCCTCGGTGGCATTATGGGCGGTTTGGAAAAAGGTTGTTCCGCCGATACGACCAACGTTTTGTTGGAATGCGCGCTGTTTAAGCCGATATGTATTGCCAAGACCGGCCGCCATCTGCAGATTGATTCGGACTCGCGCTATCGTTATGAGCGTTGGGTAGACCCGAAATCCAATATCAGCGGTTCGGATTATGCTACCGCCCTGATTTGCGAAATTTGCGGCGGCGAAGCGTCGGATTTGACGGTTGTCGGTTCCGAAGACGCTTATGTGCCGCAAGTGGCTTATCTGCGTCCGGAGCGTTTGAAAACATTTGCAGGCATTGAGGTAAGCGCCGAAAAATCGATGGAAATTCTGCGCAATCTCGGCTTTGTCGTTTCTATGGAAAACGGCAAAATCAAAGCCATATCTCCGAGTTGGCGCGGCGATATCGAATGCGAACAGGATTTAATCGAAGAAGTTGTACGGATGATCGGCCTGGACGAGATTCCGGCGATATCTTTGCCGCATGATAAGCTGCCGAAGCCGATTTTGACGCCGATGCAGCATAACGCCATGATTAGCAAGCACGAATTGGCTTTGCGCGGTATGTATGAAACCGTTACCTGGAGCTTTGCCGACAGTGATATTGCTCAATATTTCCGCAACGGTCGTGAGGCGGTTCTTCTGCAAAACCCGATTGTTAAGGAATTAAACGAAATGCGGCCGTCGATTATGCCTAACCTGTTGACCGCGGTTAAAAACAATATTGCCCGCGGCTATCCGAACGTGGCGTTGTTTGAAATCGGACCGGTGTTTACCGGACGCCATCCGCTGGAGCAGTTTATTTCGGCTACCGGCGTGCGTGCCGGACAGACTTCGGCCAAAGATTGGGCACACAGTGCGCGCGATTATGACATATACGACGCCAAAGCCGATGCGTTGGCGGTGATTGCCGCGGCTAAAGGTCCGTACGAAAATCCGCAGATTACGACCGACGCGCCGAGTTATTATCATCCGGGACGCTCCGGCACAATTCGCCTCGGCAAAAACGTGTTGGCATATTTCGGCGAAATTCATCCGGCAATTTTGAAAAAACTGGATATTAAATCGCGCGTGGTGGCATTTGAAGTTAACTTAAACAACATTCCGTTGCCGCGGCAAACCGTAGGCAAGGCGCGCAAGAGATTGGAGCTTTCGCCGTTCCAGCCGGTTGATAAGGATTTGGCCTTTGTGGTAGATAAGAGCGTCAGCGCCGCCGCAATCACTGCCGCCGCCAAAAATGCCGACCGCGAACATATAACCGAAGTGCGCATTTTTGATATTTATGAAGGCGACAATCTGCCGAGCGGCAAAAAATCGGTGGCAATCAGCCTGACTTTGCAGCCGATTGAGCAGACGTTTACCGATAAAGATATCGAAAACCTGATGAACAAAGTAATTGTCGAAGTCGGCAAAAAGACCGGCGGCGAACTGAGATAGGAGAATAACAATGGCGATGAAAACAACACGCAAACAGAATTATCCGGAGTGGTATCAAAATGTGGTATCCGAAGCCGATATGGCGGAAAATTCAGTATCTCCGGGCTGTATGGTAATGAAAGCGTGGGGCTACGGTTTGTGGGAGCGCATTCAACGTGTTTTGGATGAAAAAATCAAGGAAACCGGCCACGAAAACTATTATTTTCCGATGTTTATTCCCCTTTCCTTTTTCCAAAAAGAAGCGGACCACGTTGAGGGTTTTGCCAAGGAAATGGCGGTTGTCACTCACTCGCGGCTTGTCAGCGAAGACGGCAAATTAAAGCCGGCCTCGCCGCTGGAAGAACCGCTGATTGTGCGTCCGACCTCGGAAACCATTATTGCCGACTCTTTTGCCAAATGGGTTAAATCCTATCGTGATTTGCCGATTTTGCTCAACCAATGGGCCAATGTGGTGCGTTGGGAAATGCGGCCGCGTCTGTTTTTGCGTACGCGTGAATTTTTGTGGCAGGAAGGTCATACCGTACATGCCAGTATGAAAGAAGCGGAAGCGGAAACCCTGAAAATGCTCGAAGTTTATCGCGACTTTTCCGAAAACGCGTTGGCTATGCCGGTTTTGGTCGGTCGTAAGCCGGAACACGAAAAATTCCCGGGTGCCATCGATACTTATTGCATTGAGGCTATGATGCAGGACGGTAAAGCTTTGCAAGCCGGTACATCGCACTTTTTGGGGCAGAACTTCGCCAAGTCGGCGGATATTAAATTTACCAACCAAAACAATGAATTAGAGTATGCTTATACCACCTCGTGGGGCGTTTCCACCCGCTTAATCGGTGGTACGATTATGTGCCATGCCGATGATGACGGTATGGTGGTGCCGCCGCACGTTGCGCCGTATCAGGTTGTGATTGTTCCGTTGATTAAAAAACCGGAAGATGCCGAAAAAATAATGAATTACACTAGCAAAATTCAAGCACAACTTAAACTTAAATCCGCATTTGGCGAAAAACTGCGGGTCAAGGTTGATACCCGCGACAAAAACAGCGTAGATAAGGTCTGGGAATGGATCAGAAAAGGTGCGCCGATGGTCTGCGAAATCGGCCCGCGCGATGTTGAAAACAACGGCTTAATGATTAAGGAACGGATTTTCATCGGTCAGCCGGAAGGCAAGAAAATTATGCAAGCGGAGGAATTTGTTGAAACCGCCGGCAAGCGTCTGGAAGAATTGCAACAAAAGATGTTTGATAAGGCGCAAAAGCGTTTGCAAGACAATATCCGCACCGATATTACCACACCGGAAGAATTTGCCGCCTATTATGCCAATTCCAATGAGTGGATTGAGGACGGCAAGCCGGGCAAAGTGGCATTTGTACGCGGCAAATGGTGCGCCGACCCGGCTACCGAGGAAATCTTGAAATCGATGAAGATTACCATCCGTTGCATTCCGTTTGACCAAAGCGGCACCACCGGAAAATGTTTGTTGACCGGTAAGGACGCAACGTTGGATGTGATTTACGCCCGCTCCTATTAGGAATGAGCTGTATAAATACATTTAAAAAAAGGAAAAGCCTCTGACAACTCGTGTCGGAGGCTTTAAGCTAAAAAAACTCAAGCAGACTGCTATACGCGCAGATTATGAGAACGGTTGCTTCCGAGCCGACTCTCTGCTTTTCATCGTCTTTCGCTTCCGGGGAGGTCATTTGCGAACCTGCCCGACGGTTTAAGACAAACATTTGACATGCTGGGGCCGCTTGTCACCCGTTAGCATTGACGGACGCCCGAAGGACGGTTGCTTTCGCTCGCCACTACTTACAACAATCACCTCAAACCGGGATGCCGGCGACAGCTTTTTCATCCTCGCGGAATCAAAGGGTCAACCGATTGCGGTGTTGAGCAGATTTCCTGCTTGCATTCAAACGGCGCTTTCACACGTTGTTATTCACGCTTGCATCGGTACAAATTGCCATAAACCAAATATATATAGTTAAGTTAGTAATATCATAAAAATTATAAATCGAGCGCTTTATAACAACTTTTTCGACAGGTGTCAAGAAAAAACTTGCCAGCCGGGCGGTCGGATATTAAAATATTGCCGACAGCAAAAAGGAACAAAGTATGAGTATGTGGATTGTCATAATGTGGGTAACGTTGCTGATTGCCGGCGCGGCGTTGGTATATGTCAGCAATCGTGTGTGTAAATTCGGCTGTATCCGCCGCCTGACGCAAGAAAACGAAAAACGCAAGGCCGCTATCGGCGGCACGATAGTATTCGGCGGCTTCGGTTTAATTTGTTGGCAACTTAACTTTATGAATGCGATTGTTTGCATTGTCTATTTTGCGTTGGCCTGGATGATTTGCGACTTTATCTTCCTGATGGCGGAAAAATGGCGTAAACGGCCCTTCAAGCGTTATTATTCCGGCTTTTGCGCCGTTGTAAGCGCCCTCGCCGCCCTTATCTGCGGTTGGTATCTGGCGCATAACGTTTGGCGCACCGAATATAATCTGACAACCGCCAAAAATATCGGCAATTTCAAAATCGTAATGTTTGCCGACTCTCATATCGGCACGACCTTTGATGCCGCCGGTTTTGCCCGACATCTGACGAATATGCAAAAGGAAAATCCCGATGCGGTGGTAGTGGTCGGCGATTATGTGGACGATGATACCACCAGAGAAGATATGCTGGCCGCCACCCAAAAACTCGGCGAACTGTCTGCAAAATACGGTATTTTCTTTGTTTTGGGTAATCACGACAAGGGGTATTACGGAGCGGCCCGCCGCGGCTTCAGCGAAGCGGAGCTGGTTGCCGAGTTGCAGAACAACGGCATTACGGTTTTGCGCGACCAAGCGGCTCTAATCGGCGATACGGTTTATATCATCGGCCGTCGCGATTTTTCGGAAGTGCGGGAACGGCGCCAAAATCGTAAATCCATGCAAGAGCTGACCGCCGATATTGATGCGGATAAATATACGGTGGTTTTGGACCATCAGCCGACCAACTTTGCCGCTCAGGCCAAATCCGGTGTTGATTTGGTGCTGTCCGGGCATACTCACGGCGGGCAGCTGTGGCCGTTCAACCAAGTCGGCAAATGGATCGGCGCCAACGACATGATATACGGACACGAAAAACGTAATAATACCGATTTTATCGTGACCTCCGGCATCTCAGACTGGGCAATTAAATTCAAAACCGGCACCAAATCGGAATATGTGGTAATAAATATCAGGCAAAAGGACTAGAAAATGGAAAAAGAACAGGAACATAAAATTTATACCGACGCTATTGAGTTTTTCGGGGTTACCTCGCAGAAAATCATGGTTATCGAAGAAATGTCGGAGCTGACCAAGGAGCTGTGCAAGGAACTGCGCAACCGCGGCGATGTTGACCATATTGCCGAAGAATTGGCCGATGTGGAGATTACGTTGGCGCAGATTAAAATGATTTATAACATTCATCAGGCAGTGGAAGCCCAGAAAGACTTTAAGCTTAAGCGTTTTGCCAAGAATATGGCTGAACTGAAAAAAGCACAAAATCAATAGCCGTAGCGGCCGCGCATTTTTTTGATAAAGAAAATGCTGATGCAAAGTGCCATAATCTCGGCAACGGTTATGGCCAGCCAAATACCGTTTACGCCCAAGATGAGCGGCAAGAGCAAAACGCAAAGACATTCGAATATCATAGTGCGGGAAAAGGAAATAACCGCCGAAATCAGCCCGTTGTTGAGCGCCGTAAAAAAGCCGGAAGCATAAATATTGAAGCCGGAAAGCAAAAACGACACGGCATAAATGCGGAAGGCAAATACGGTCATCCTCAGCAAATCATAATCATCGTCGTCAATAAATATTTCGGCAATCAGCGGCGCACTTACTTCGGCAATAAACGTCAGCAGCAGCGCGGCAATAACAATCAGCCGCAGACTTTTGCGCAAAAGGTTTTTCAGCTCGTCTTTGTTGCCGGCGCCGTAGTGAAAACCCACCAGCGGATTACAACCGACCGTATACCCGATAAACGCGGCCAAAAATATGAAATTGACATACGAAATAATGCCGTAAATTATTACCCCGGCCTCGCCGAGCAGCCGCAGCATTTGATAGTTATATAAGATTCCGACCAGCGAGATGGAAATATTGGTTAAAAACTCGCTGGCGCCGTTGGTACAGGTTTTAACCAGCGCCCGCATATATAATTTGGTGCGTCCCAAATGCAACAGACTCTTGTTGGGCAAGGCAAAATACAGCAGCGGAACAACCGCACCGATAACCTGGCTGGCGGCGGTGGCATAAGCGGCTCCGGCAAGCCCCCATCCCCACACCGCGATGAACAGTATATCAAGAATAAAATTCAACACACCGGCAAAAACGGTTACAAACAGCCCCAATTTCGGGCGTTCTGCCGTTACGGTAAAAGATTGAAATATGACCTGCAACATCAGAGCCGGCACGGCCGGGAACAAAATCCGCGCATACAGCATACTGTCGGAGAGCAATTTTCCCTCAACCCCGAAGGCAAGCAGTATCGGCTTGAGCAAAAACAGCCCTGCCACGGCAAAAACGGCTCCGATCGTCAAGGTTATGTAAATCAGCATGGAAAATATACGATTAGCCTTATAACTATGGCTTTCGCCAAGGGTTTTGGCTACCAACGCACTGCCGCCGCTGCCGAGCATAAACCCGAAGGCACTGACTATCATAATAAAGGGCCAGACGATATTGACCGCGGCAAACGGGGTTGCGCCGGCAAAATTAGCCACAAACAAGCCGTCAATCACGCTGTATATTGAGGTAAATATTACCATAATGACCGACGGTAACGTAAAACGCAACAACTTGCCGTATGTGAAATGATCCGATAATTGAATTGCCATGATTATCCCCAAACATCGCCTTTATTAATAAACTTTTTGCCCTTGAATGTCAAGCCGGCAAATTTTCACAAAGTTATACTTGCAAAATATATTAATTGCCTTACAATGGCAAAAAACGAAAGGACTGTGTTATGGAAACCAGAAAAGCCGAAGCGGCAGAAAAAAAACGGTGCGGACGCTATAATTGCGCTCAGGCGGTTATATGCACTTATTGCGACAAGGCCGGAATTGATGAAGATACGGCATTGAATATCGGCAACGCTTTTGCCGCCGGTATGGGCAATATGGAAGGAACCTGCGGTGCTTTGGTCGGTGCCGGCGTGGTTTTGGGGCTGGCAAAGAAAGACCGGGCGGCCGCGGCGCGCGAAATGCGGCAGATTATGAGCAAATTCCAACAACGCAACGGCGCCACTCAATGCAAACTGCTCAAAGGCATGGACAGCGGAAAAGTGTTGCGCGAATGTCCGGATTGTGTGGCCGACGCCGCCGAATTTTTGGAAGAAGCGCTATAAACATAAGCTTGACAATTTGCAGTTTTTGCCCTACTTTGAGCGCAAATAAACTTAACGGATACAAAAAATGAAAAAACAGGAATTACTCGCTCCCGCCGGCGACGTCGAGGCCGGTTATGCCGCTCTTTATTACGGCGCCGATGCCGTATATCTCGGCTTATCCAAGTTTTCGGCACGAGCAACCGCTACCAATTTTGATGCCGATACGCTCGACGAATTTACCGCTTATGCCCACAGCCTCAAACGCAAGGTGTATGTGGCGCTCAATACGGTTTTGCAGGAAAGCGAATTGCCGGATTTAATCAAGAGCCTCGATATTTGCACCCGTTGCAAGGTTGACGGGCTGATTATTCAGGATTTGGGCGTGGCGCGGGTTATGCGCGAAAAATATCCGTGGTTTGAAATGCACGCCAGCACGCAAATGGCCGTGCACAACAAGGAAGGCGCGCTGTTTTTGCAAAAAATGGGCTTTAAGCGCGTGGTTTTGGCGCGCGAACTGACCGCGGCGGAAATCAAGGAAATCGCCGCCATTCCGGGTTTGGAAACCGAAGCGTTTATCCACGGCGCCCTGTGCTATTCCTACAGCGGATTATGCCAATTCTCGGCGCTGGAATACGGACGCAGTGCCAATCGCGGCAAATGTATGTATCCGTGCCGCGCCGCTTTTAAGTGCAACGGCAAGGAAAGTCATCTGTTTTCGATGAAAGATATGGCGCTAAAAGAAGATGTGTTGGATATGCCGGTGGACTCGCTTAAAATCGAGGGACGCAAGAAATCAGCGCTGTATGTGGCGGCGGTGACCGATTATTATCGGCAAATTCTCGACGGCAAGGGCGCCAGTCCGCTGAAGGAGGAAAATATCAAGCAGATTTTCTCGCGACCGTGGTGCAAATTCCATTTTAAGGGCAAGGATAAGGCGGTGATTGACCGCGATTTTGTCGGCCATCGCGGCCTGAATATCGGCACGGTTGAAGGAGTTTCCCGCGGCAAATTGCGCTTTATGACCAATCACGCGATAGCACGACACGACGGCCTGCAAATTGATGCCGCCGGTGATGAAAAGCCGTTCGGTTTCTCGGTGCAGAAGCTGTTTGTCGGCAATAAAAGCGTGTTTGAAGCCCCGGCCGGTGCAACGGTGGAAATTGAGTTGCCGCACGGCTATCCGCGGCTTGAACGCGGCGATAATATTTATCTGGCATCGTCCGGCGCGGTTAAAGGCGCATATCATTACACAAAGCCGAAACCGCAAGAATATCGCAATAACAATGATATAGAGGTTACGGTAAAGGTGGAAAGCGACCGCATCAGTGCTCAATCCGGCGAATTTGCGGCCGAAATCAGCGGCACGTTTACACCGGCAAATAATCCGCAGAAAAGTGCCGATGCCATCAAGGCGGCATTTGCGAAAACCGGCGATACGACATTTAATCTGCGCTCGTTAGTCATTGAAAATCCGCAAAATTTATTCACTCCGGCTTCTATGCTCAACGAACTGCGCCGCGATTTGTACGGCCGGATAAAGGTGGAAGAACCTCAAGGCGAATTACCGGAAATTCCGAGCGTCGGCGGAAAACCCGCCGAGCCGCGGTTCAGCATTAAGGTAGATGACATTAACTATTTGAATTTGCTTGATTTAGATAAATTTGCCGAGATAATTTATTTAATCAACCCGCACAGCGATATCAGCGCCTTAAATAAGCTGCCGAAAAACAAAATCCGCATTGCCCTGCCCGCCGTTTGCCGCCATCCGGCGACGTATGCGGATATAATTCGACGCCTGCTTGACGGCGGTTATCGCAAATGGGAAGTCGCAAACTATTGGGCGCTGGAAATTTTACCGCTAAATCAGTTAGATATCAGCTTTGATTCCTCGCTGTATATGCTGAATACGCAAGCGATGGCCATGGCGGCGGAAATCGGCGCTTCGCAAGTTACATTATCGCTTGAAGATATAAAGACAAATATTTGTAATATAATCAAAAAATCAAATTTAAAAACCTCGCTTATTATCTATCAGGACGTTCCGCTGTTTACGAGTGTCGGCTGTATCCGTGACAACGATTGCAAACACTGCTCAGGGCAACCGATGTGGTTTGATTTAGAGCGTCAGGGACGCACTTTCAAGGCTTTATCCAAGGATTGTCAGATGATGGTGTTTGACGATAAACCGTATTGTATTGCGACCGAGGCCAAAGATTTGGCGCCGGATTTCTTCCGTATGGACTTTATATACCGCCAATACGATGCGCAAAAAGTGGTGGATATTACGAATAAATTGCTTCAATTTAATAATGTATCTGACTGTATTAAGGGAAATTTCATCAATAACAATATTTAGATTTCTAAAATTATAAAAAATATCTTGACTATCGGTCGAAGTTAGCATATTGTGTGTTCGGCGTCGGGCGCTTAGCTCAGTTGGTTAGAGCCGGCCGCTCATAACGGTCTGGTCGTAGGTTCGAGTCCTACAGCGCCCACCAGTAAAAAGGAATGATACCCGTCATTCCTTTTTTTGTTTTAAAATCAAAATTAATTATCGCAAA
>JAEEGL016407712.1_pt1 | contig 10219 bp, 6 predicted proteins | sample 9134231 | NCBI WGS metagenome assembly JAEEGL01 (sample SAMN16246548, study PRJNA631951) | gut metagenome | biome: gut microbiome; feature: rumen; material: fiber-attached | host: Bos | place: Iran: Karaj | collected 2018-10 | reverse complement strand
TTTTAATTGGCTCTCAATGATGACATCCATGCCCAACACCTTTACAAATACTTCCTGTACGAGATCCTCACACGTATCCTCTGCGATACATGCCTGACGGAAAATGGAAAAAACTTCCTGTCTTACCTGTTGATAAGCATTGCCTATCATCTGGCGGTTTGATTGTTCGATAGTAGTCATACGCTAATTGTTTTAATGATTTTCTGCTGCAAAGTAAAACAAAAAAAAGACTGCAAGCAAGAAATTTCGCCTTGCTTGCAGCCAACTGGTTTAGTCAGTAGTCCAAATGATTTAACTATCTCATTTTCAGTGCATTTTGTTTTAGTCTATCTAAATTAGCTATACCTTAACACCGCGCTTTTTGAGATATTCTGCTGGTGTAAGGCCCTCCACTTTGCGGAATGTCGAGAAGAAATTCGACTTCTTGAAACCACATTGTTCGGAGAGTGCGGTGATGGTGAAGCATTTATATTCACCTGCCTCTATCAGTCGTTTAAACTCATCCAGACGATAGCGGTTGATGAAGTCATAATAGTTCTCGCCCAGATAGATATTGAACACCTGAGAGAGTTTCGGCGCCGAGAGGTGCAGCACGTCAGCCAGGTCCTTCATCTTCAGGTCTGCATTGGTATAGACGCGCTCACGCTCCAAGTATTCCTTCATGCGTTTGACAATTTCGGAACATTCCTCCTCGTCAACCTTTACCTTTTGGTATTTTTCTCTTCGCTCGGCTTCGACGCTTAGCTCTGCTAAAAATTCTTCACCTTCCTCAATGAGTGCCTGCTCTGTCATCTGATGTTCAGCAATCACTTTCTTGGTGTACTTTCTATAGCGCCACCATAGCCATAAAGAGACGACGGCAATGATAAAGAGTATCAACTCCAACCATGCCCATACGGAGGGTTTTACCATCAACTGCCAAGTAGTCTCAGTACCCTCAACCCCCATCAGACGTACTGTCAGCGTGTGCTGCCCCATCAGCAGGTGGCGCACATCAATAGGTTCACCATTGTCAATCTGCTGCCACTCGCCGCCATCCACGCTAAATTCATACAATCGACCTTGCTGCGGTGCATAGTCCACTAATACCGGCTCAGCCTGCAGCACCTGTGAAGTGAAATTCCAACTGAGGTTTATCTGACTGTTCTCGACCATAATACTCATCTCACGTGGCGTCAAAAGGTCGCTACCCTTACGCACAGGATAAAGCATAACCTTGTATTGACGACTGGCAAGCCAATGGTCAAAATCTTTTCGCATAGCCGAAAACAAGCCATTGGATGTAGCCACCCACAGCCGATCGTTGCCATCCAGCCACACTTCACTCATTTGGTTGCCAACAAGTCCCTCACCAGGGCCCATCTGTACCAGTCTGCTACCATCATGGTCAATATGCAGCAGGCCACGTTCCGATGCCAATAGAAGATGGCCTCGACCATCGTCTAACATACTACGGCACCATTTGTCTGACAGCATCAGCGGTAGCTTGATCTCACCAAAGTCGCTCATGTTGTTACGGGTATAGAACAACTGTGGTCCGTTGCGCATATAGATAGTACCATCTTTTCCCAAACAACCGCGCATATAGGGTTCCTCGTTCCAGAATCCTGAGGGGAACTTTGTCACTACAATATCTCGGCTGGCGGCACTATAGAGCGACAGACCCTTAGCTCCCGAGAGCCATGCATTGCCATCACGGTCGAAAGTGATGTCGATGATGATGCCGCCCACAATATGCGAGTTCTGTTCAGTAAAGTGACGTACATTGCCTTGCTTGTTGATGATGAACAATCCGTCAGAACAGCCAATCCATAGGCAACTGTCAGGACCTGCCACTAATTTGCCCACAGAGCACTTCGACAGCAGTGGACTGAACGGCTGCTGTCCCAGCGTCAGGCCCTGTGCATCCAGCATGCGCACACCACCATCGTACATTCCTATATAATAATGTCCCTGCCACCAGACAATGTTGTTCACAATATGTCCGCCTAACTCTTCTGATGAGAAATAGCGACGGATGTGGCGTTCACTGTCAATAAACCACAAACCGTCCTGTAGGCATATGACACTCTGGCTACCTCGGATGCAAAAGCTGCGCACGTTCATGCCTAATGTTGACATACCATCGGGTTCATATACCTTGAACAAACGGCTGTTATGAGGCTTATAGACCAGTCCACAGCGCACCGTTCCAAACCAATTGACACCATGCTTGTCACGATAGAAACTATAGATAGCGTTCGTGGGCAATTGCCCTACACCCATATTATAATGTTCCACCACCTGTTCGGTCTTAGGGTCTACAAGATAAGCCCCTGTGCCATCAGTTGCCACACAGATATAGCCGTCCCTACTCAGGCTGACTGCCGTTACCAACTGTCCTACGACGTCAACATGGTGACCATTTCCCGTCTTGGAATCATATACAAACAATCCATTACTGCGTGTACAAATGAAGAATTTTCCGTTGACAATGGAAAATTGAGTGAGCGCCTGTTTTCCATTCATCAGCGTGATGAGGTCATAGCTTGTAATACGCCCAGTCTTGTGGTCATAGCGGTTCAAGTTATGTCGTCCTAAGAACCAAATGCGTCCTTTTTCGTCTTGCTGATAATAGCGTACCACATTATCCAGCCCCTGACGGCTAGCACCTACGTCCTGATGGTGCAGTTCCATGCCATCCCAATACTGCAAACCCTGTTCACTGCCAATATAAACGGTATCGCCCACAGCCATCAGCGAAATAGGCCTCTTCACTTCAGGTAAGAAGGGCTCAAAGCTATCTGTGGCTAATAGCAGGCGATAAAGTCCACGCTCTGTTGCCGCGTAAACCGTTCCATCGCGCGTCTCACACAAATCGTAGATTTCTTGATTATAGCCTTTTTCATTTTGTATTCGGAGCGTCTGCAGGTGTTTGCCGTCAAAGATATTTACGCCACCTGTTGTAGCTATCCACACCAGCCCGTTATGGTCGGTCATAAAGCTACGCACCGTCTCGCCTGCCAATCCATCAGTCAATGTCAGGTTTACCATCGGGCGATGCGTGCCTGCCACAGGCTTTTCATCCATAGTAACAGCATGTCCTGCCAACGACATCAGCAAGGCTGCCATGACAAATAATATGTAGTAATTATGGTTAGCGTTCATCTCTCAATAGTCAGTAAGTAATGGCAAAGGTACGAAAATATTCCGAACTACCAACACAATCTCTTACTTTTTTAAAAGATTAATGTTTTCCATAGGAATGGCTATCAGGACGAAGTTGTGTTTGCCAAATACAAGGAAGACTACGAATTTACATGACATCCGATAGTTTTACTAAAATATTTTTGTTGTTTCAGCATACACAGCCTACACGATTATGCTTATTTTGTTGGTATTCAATTACTTGCCACATTATTAGCATACACTTTACCTACACTAAGCATACACAAAGCATACACACCATATTTACATTCAGTGCATAGGCTTCTATCAACCAACATATAGGCCCCGCTGGTTGTTACAAGTCTCTTGTAATAGCGTTACAAGCGTTCTGTAACGGCATTACAAAGGGCTTGTAACGATGCAAAACACCACTCCTTCCAACGTAAACATAGACTTGAACGAATTCTTCGTTTGTGTAGGCTGAGTGTATGCTAAGTCGATAAATCATGTATGCTTTGTGTATGCTTAAAAACGGATAAAATACTGTATATTAAATGTTTATAATAGTTAGTGTAGGCTATGTATGCAAAAGATATTGAAATTTAGGTGAAAAATAACAAATAGATTTATAATTAGGTGATGAAAAATTTGGAAATCAGGATTATTTTATTACCTTTGCTCGTCAAAAAAACAACATCAACAGAGAAGAGCAACAAGATGAAAGTTACTTTGCTGAAACGAAATCGTAAGAAAGAAGTTATCAACCGTGTGGAACTGAAAGAGGTAGTCAGGATGATGGCTGAGGGTGATGTATTGGGAGAAGTCAGTCACATCCGTCAGTATTACCACTTGATGAATGCCCGCAGACAGGAGGATGGACAGATGGAAACCAACTTCATGGATGGTATCGAACTGCCTCGCATCTGCTTCAGTGCCGAGTACAAGCATCGAGGTCAGGAGCGACGAATGCTGAACTATACGGGTTTAGTGGTGGTGGAGGTAAACAATCTGGCCTCCTACGATGAGGCCATTGCCCTTCGCGAATCGGCCAAACGCATGCCCCAGACATTGCTTTGCTTCCTGGGAGGCAGTGGACGAAGTGTGAAAATCGTGTGTCGAGGCGAGTTATACCCCACCCAACCATTGCCTACTAAGGAAGAGGAGATTGAGGCGTTCCACCTGAACCTCTATCAGATGACTCGCAAGGCTTACAGTGGACAATTAGGTGTGAGCATCGAGGCCCTTCGTCCACGCTTGGACCGCACCGTTTACCTCAGTGCCGACCCTGACTTGGGTTGGAACGAGCAGGCTCTACCTTTCTATATTCATATGGAGCCAGAAAAGGCTACACCCTGCATGAGTCGAGAGGAGGCTGTGGCTCGTCACCTTCTGGAGAATGACTTGTTGCCTGGACGTTCCGTGCAGACGTCCTATCGCATGAATTACCTCTTTATATTAGAGGCTGTGCTGGGGCATTACTTCGACTTGCCTGATGAGGGGCGTCAGGCTGAATTGGTGATGCAGATGGCCGTTCGCTGTATGGAGGAGGGCATTCCAATGGGCATAGCTCAGGCTATGACGATGGAGCATCCTGCCCTGAACAGCGACCGTTTGCTGGTGGAAAAGACCTTTCAGGCAGTCTATACCGTAGAACATCTGAAGGAATATCGGGAAAAGCATAAGATGCACCCCTTGAAAAGCATTCCTGAGGACACCCTAATGATGATGAAGACGGAGGCTTTCCTGAATGCTAACTTCGAGATGCGCAAGAACATTATGACTGGAGTGGCGCAGTATCGCGAACGAAACGGCTATTCGTTTGATTTCCAAGACCTTGACCAAGAGGCTCGCAATGATATGACAATCCGTGCCAAGGAATTGGGACTGAAGTCGTGGGACAAGGACATCGACCGTTTCATCGATTCGACACGCATTGAGAAGTACGACCCAGTGAACGACTATTTGGAGCATCTGCCCATCTGGGATGGCGTAGACCGCATTGCTGAGCTGGCTCAGCGAGTGCCTACCAATCAGCCTCATTGGCAACAGTATCTCAAAACGTGGCTCTTGGGAATGGTGGCTCACTGGATGGGACACTCCACCCTGACGGGCAACGCGCTCGTACCTTTATTAATAGGCCGACAGGGTTGTGGCAAGAGCTCGTTCTGCCGTATCCTCTTGCCTCCAGAATTGCGCGATTACTACAACGACCGTATCTCCTTCAAGAACGAAACCGACCTGAACCTCGGGCTGACCTCGTTTGCACTCATCAACATCGACGAGTTCGACAAGGTGACCCAGCGTCAGCAGGTGCTGTTGAAGTTCCTCTTGTCGACAGCCGACGTCAAGTTCCGTCCTCCCTATGGCAAAGCCATGAAGCAGTATCGCCGCTATGCCTCGTTCATCGCCACCACCAACCAGATGAAGCCTTTGAACGACCCAACGGGTTCGCGACGCTTTGTCTGTGTCGAGGTGACTAACGACATCAACTATACGGACGACCTTGAACATCGTCAGCTCTTTGCTCAGTTGCGACAGATGGTGATGGAGGGCGAGCGTTATTGGTTGGACGACGAGCAGACCCAGACACTAATCAATGAAAACGAGCGTTTCCAGCGTGTCAATGGTTTGGAAGAAATGATAGCGGAAACCTTCCGCTGTCCTGCTAACGAAGAGGAAGGCCGATGGTACACTGTTGGCGAGATTTCCAACGTTTTAAAGGATCGCTATCGCAATGTCGATACTCGCAATATGACACTTCAATCGATAGGTCAAGTGCTCAACTATCCCCGTTTCCATTTCGAGAGCAAACGAAAGGCGCAAGGAATGGCATACTGGTTGGCATTGCGCAGTTAACCAACATACAATCAAAAACCGGCTTCTTCACAGGAGTCGGTTTTTTACCTTAAAAGTACTAACTAACTGTAAACAACTAATTAACTTAAAACTTTTCTTATGAAAAAAAAGTATCTCTTTATCTTTCTATTTATAATACGAAGCAGAAAATGGGTTTACGCAAGCATTGCCATGATTATCCGATAGTTGCAGTTAGAAATGATGCATTTCCAAAGATGTAAAGCACATTCTCGCTGGCAGGAACAAGAATAGTCTCGCCCTGACGGATCTTGATACCGTTGATGTTAGCCTCTCCCCAAAGACACATCACCACCACGAAGGAATCGCAATGAAAATCAATCTGGGAAGCCACCTGAACAACCACACGATGAACCACGAAATGAGGACAGTTTATTAACTGAGACACGGGTTTTGTTGAATCATAGCTACTGCGATATTCTGGCCACACCTGATAGTCGATGGCATCCTTCGCCTGTTCGATGTGCAACTCACGAGGTTTACCATGAGCATCCTTACGACCAAAATCATAGACGCGATAGGTAATGTCTGAAGTTTCCTGTATCTCAGCCAGGAAATTACCTGCGCCAATGGCATGCAGACGTCCTGCAGGCAGGAAAAACAAATCGCCATCATGAGCCTCATGGGTGGCAATGACATCCTGCATAGGGGAATGACCGTTTATAGGCTCAGCAGTTGCCAATTGTTCATACTCATCTGGCGTAATACTCTTCTTCAGACCAGCATAGATTTTCGAGCCAACATCGCTCTTGATGATATACCACATCTCTGTCTTGCCCTGACATCCATGACGTTCCATTGCCAACTTGTCGTCAGGATGAACTTGCACACTGAGGTCTTGACGAGAATCGATAAACTTTACCAGTAATGGGAACTGATTGCCATATTTCCTATAAACTTTCTGGCCTACCAACAAACCTTTGTACTTGTCGATGAGTTCGGTGAGCGTCAAACCCACATCCACATCGTCTATAAGGCCACGTTCAATAGCACGGCTCTCATGTCCTGGCACACCACTAATCTCCCAACTTTCGCCAATATTCGGCTGAGCTGTAAAAATACCCTTGAAGGGCGCAATCTGATAACCACCCCACAGGGTCGTCTTCAGATACGGTTCAAACTTATACGGTTTCATTCTTCCTCTAACTTCTTTAATTCCTTTAACTTTTCGTCTTCAATCCAAATGCACAATAGGCAAGATAGGCGGCACAGAGCAAAAGCACCAGGACACCAGCAGTAATGGTACCGGCTGCATCGGTGGCAAGACCAATCAGCGGGGTAGCGGCACCACCGCCAGCCACAGCGGTAATCATCAGTCCAGAGATGAGGTTAGCTTTGTCTGGTTGAGCCTGAACAGCCATCGAGTAGATGATGGGGAAAATGCAGGAGCAGAGGAAACCGATAGCTCCAATCTGAGCCAGCGCAAGGGTTTCAGGCAATTGGACAAAGGCCAGCGAGAGGATAACCAAGATACAAGCCACGATGTTCAGGCGGAAATACTTCATGTCGGAAACTTTTGTCATGAGGAATACGCCAAGGAAAGCGCCGATGGTACGAAAGATAAAGTAAGTCTGAGGGGCTATGCCTGCATCTTCCAACGACCACCCATAACGACTAATCATGACCTTCGATGATACGAAGTTGGTGCCTACATCAATAGCTACGGCAAAGAAGATACCAAAGAAGAGTAACAGGATGGTACCGTTCTTAAGCAAGCCAAAGGTCTGACCAACGGTGACATTCGTTTCTTCGCGGGGTTCGCGTTCAATGGGAGAAGCGATGAGCCATAGAGCAGAAAGCAGCGTGATGACACCAAGTACAGGAAATGCCAAATACCAATTCTGTTTGTCACCACCACCCAGTACATTCACCGCAAAGAGCATGATGAATGGACCGCAGAATGAAGAAATGGCCTTGACCACTTGACCTGCCGTCAACGACGAGGTGAGGATTTTCTCATTGGTCACCACATTCTTAATAAGCGGGTTTTCCGACACCTGTAGGATAGTATTGCCTATACCCAAGGCTGCATAACCTACGATGCAGGCCCATGACGTGCCGATGAGGGGTATCATCATACCGACAATGGTCACCGCCATACCTAAGAGTACGGTGTTTTTACGTCCCCACTTGTTCATCTGAATACCCACAGGTACCCCCAAGAACAGAAACCATACAAAGACCATCGAGGGCAACAGGCCCGCCATGGTCTGACTCCATCCGAATGCCTCGCGGGCATAGTCGGAGGAGATGCCTACAATGTCGCAGAAGCCCATCACGAAGAACGAGAAGAGCACTGCACCAATACATGAAACTTGTTTTGCCTTCATATCCGTATTAATTGTTTCTTATAAATACGAACATGAAGGCTGGTTTACTTACTTTTTCCAATAAACTACGTAACGGCAGTGCTGCATATTGTAGAAAGGTTCCAAAGGAAGGGACCCCAGTGGCACATCAGGATGCTTACCATAGTCGAAGGTGTAGTAGTCGTTATACTTCTTTGGGTCACTAAAAGGACAGTCGACTTTTTCCATGCGGCCAGCCATCACGATAGGGCCACGCAAGATGGCCACGCGCGTCGGATTATCCTTGGTAGCCTCCTCTCTTAATTCCATGCCAAACTCTACCTCCATGCGCTTGGCGTTCTTTACCATGACAAAGCCATCTTTACCTGCTTTCACCCGTTTGCCATTCACCTTCATATACGTTGCCCAATAGGGATAACGGATCTTGAGGGTTAATGGTTCACGGTTATTGGTTATTGTTATAACGGTTTTGTTCGATTCCGGGAATGCAGTCTCTTGACGGATAATCGTACCATTCCAATTCAGTTCGGAAGGAATGAAAAGATTTACATAGAGCTCGTTGCCAGAATGGAAATAGATGCTTGACTGATACTTCGCATGACTCTCGAAGCCACTGCCAACGCAACACCAGAAGCTGCTGTCGCGAGTAGAATAGAGGCGGTAGCCACCCGTCATCAAAGGTGTGAAATAGCAGACCATCGAGGTGAGGGTGTCTTGCTGACCCAGAATGTGATTATAGAGGGCACGCTCGTAATAGTCGGCTATCTTACTATCGGGCTGATAAGTGAACAGGCGGTCAGCGAGTTTTAGCAGGTTATAGGTGCAGCAGTTCTCGCCATCATAGCCTGTCAGGTGCTTGCTTTGCGTCTCAGGCTTGAAAAGGTGTTCCTTGTCAGAAACCTCGCCTGTCACGAAAGCATGGTCGTTGACTAATGTCCAAAACAGATTCTCTGCTGCATTACGACTCGAATTGTCGCCAAACAGCTCATAGTTTTTACACTCACCAAGGAGCTTAGGGATAAAGGTGTTGGCGTGGTTCGTACCTAAGTCCTTATTGCCAGCCTTTAATGGGTCTATCTTATCATTGTGATAGAAGAAACGGGCTACCCAAAGATACTTTGAAGCTTGGTCCTCACCAGCTTCTTCTTTAGTTATAGCATAGAGGTTGTACATCGCCTCGTTGAAACCGCCAAATTCGTTGCGGATCATCCTCACTCGTGTCTCTTCGCTGAGCGGTTTCAATTTGTTATATGCCCAAGTACCCATACCCTTAGCCACTTCAAGGGCCGTCTCATTACCACACATCGTATACTGGTCGAGCAAGCCCTGCAGGATTTTATGCAATGTATAGAATGGAGCCCATACGCTTTTGCCCTGGATGTTTCGGTCAATAAGTCCCTCACCGTATGCAGACAGGTAGCCCGTTCCGCACTGCCGTTGCACCTCTGCCAGTCCCTGAACGATGGAATCGGCCTTTTCTTTCATTTGCAGATAAGCCATTGCCGAAAGCAGATGACCAGTGATATGTCCACGCAGGTCGCAGTCCATCGACTCCCAACCGGCGAGGTGCTTCATGGTCATATAGCCGCCCTCCTTACTGGAGAACACACCCGCCGTATTGCGGAACGAATGCAACAAAGAGCTGACAGGAATCGACGCAATCCAAGCCGAATCGCGCTGCATATTTCGCTGGAAACGTGAGGATAACAATGTGACATCCTTTAAAGCAAATGGTTCACAAACCTTCTGGGCATTCAATGATGTCAACAAACTGAGGGAAAAAAGGAGGAGGATTAGACGTTTCATGACTCTAATGGGGAATTTTTATTTCTATAGGTTTTACAACACGTTTGTAGGTCTTGTCACCATCAAGGATGGCAATGAGCCAA
>JAEEGL014332224.1_pt1 | contig 10219 bp, 5 predicted proteins | sample 9134231 | NCBI WGS metagenome assembly JAEEGL01 (sample SAMN16246548, study PRJNA631951) | gut metagenome | biome: gut microbiome; feature: rumen; material: fiber-attached | host: Bos | place: Iran: Karaj | collected 2018-10 | reverse complement strand
GGCCTGAAGCTTTTTCGCGTAAGTCTTTGTCGTGCCTCCATCGACGGTGACGGTACCCCCCACATCGTGCTGGCTCCACCAGCAGCCATTGAGCTGGGTGGCCAGCGGATTGTTGTCCGTTTCTGGAGTATTTTCGTTGCTGCTGCACGCGGTGAGCGCAGAACAGAGGCCACATAGTGTCAGAATGGTGACCGTCATCCATAAGAATGTCCTTTTCATAACCTTATTATTTGTACCTCACACCATGGTTACGTTTTTAATCAAGTATTAAACCTATCTCAGAGACCGACAAGACATCAGCACCTTGGTTGGTTTGGATTTCCATGCGGAAGTACTTATAGATGTCACGCACCTCAGGGTCAAAGGAGTACGTATATTCCTTGCAGTTGATGTCGGCCAATTTGTAGGTGCCATCGGTCCAACATAAAAGTGTCCATTTTTCTTCGGAGAGGTCACCCTTGGCATAGAGATACCATTTACCGGGGTTGCGCCCCTTATATTTTGCGGCATCGTTTGCTGTCACTATCTTGACGGCTTTGGGATTAATAAGCTCCTTTGCCTGGAACTCCACGACCCAGGCCCCGTTTTGCTTTTGGCTTGTATGCGTACACCACTTCGTAGCGGTGTTGTTGTCGAAGGCACTTTCATATCCCTCGCTGCCGCGAACACCGGTGCTGCCATTTGTGGCAGCCAGTGGACATTTGATGGCACTGTCGTCGAGCCAGTCGATTTTCACCAAGTAGGGCAACGGGAACTCGTCCTCTTCCGCGCCATAGATGGCTCCGGACTCGTAATATATGTATCCATAAAACCGCTTGAACCAGGTAGAGTGCTCCTCTTTGATCCAATAGGCCTGCCCCTTCTCCAGTTTGCCGCAGGCGGCACGGTTGAAGCAGTCGGCATAGAAGTCCCAGGATTTGGAAAGGATGCTCGAAATAGCCTTTGCCTGCCCCACATTGGGAACGTAGGCTCCGGTTGAGACATAGGAGGGTCGATAGTATTGGTCTCTGGTGATGGCACAGAATAGGGGTTTCACACCTTTGGATGCCTGACGTACGCAGACAAAATTGAGCGCTTGGTTATAGTTTGGGTCTTGACCAAAGTCAAATATATGGCTAATGATATCACCCTCATGGAATAATACGGGTTCATCCTCGTCATTGGTGGGCCAGGCATCGTTCGACAGGAAGGTAATCTTGTTGAAGTGCTTCAGGCTGGTGCCGGCGCTGGCCGTCACTTCTGCCACACTGGCTCCGTTGCCGGGGGTGAAGTAGATGGTGCCCTGCGAATTGCCTTCCATATCGGTAAGCGGACAGGTCAGCGAGCCGTTAACAGGTATGTCGGCCGTGGTCTGCACGTCGGGGGCGAGCCACTGGCGGAAAAGTGTCTCGGCCTGAGCCAGGTTGTCGACACCGATATACAGATGTTCTGGTTCAGCCTCGTCGAGAATCACGCCGTAGCTTCGGTTCATCATGTCGCCTACGGAGTCCACCTCGATGATGGCGTTCTGGAAGAAGTCCAAGTCATCGAAGGTGATGACTTCAGCGGTCGGGTTGTCGCCGTTGTCGCCGTTGCCGTTATTGCTGTTCTTGTCATCGTCGGTACAGGCGGTGAACATCGTGGTGGCAGCAATGGCTATGCCGAGGAGCCATAATAGTGAATGTCTGAATATGGGTTTCATCTTGTTTGCTTTCAATGTCAGTTACTTATTAATAATTATTGCATACATTGAGAATGTCAAGTGTCTTGGCCAGTGTGATGCCAGCGCTGGGGTTGTACACATTAATACTCTGGTCATGCACTTTTCCTATCGGTCTCTTGTTCTGGCCATCCTCAGCATATTTCTTCAGGGCAGGATAGTAGGTCTCTCTTAACTGCTTATGTGTGATGAGTTCTATCTGGGGTATGTAGTGCTTGACGAACACGACGCCGTTAGGACGCTCTTTGCACTTGAACGATACGGTGACATTGACCACGAAGTCGGGAATCACCGGCGAATAGACGGTAGTGTTTTTATCCTCCGTACCGTAGGGCACGAACACCTGGGGGTCGAGGATGTACTGTCTGTCGAGTATGGTAGCAAATTGTCCATATAGCGGCACTTGGATTTCCTCTTTGGATGTTGTCTGGAACTTGAGTGAAACGCTGTCAGGGACGAAATTGGCTATCTGGTCGTTCTTGATGGCGGCAGCCTTCGACATCCTAAACAGATGGATAGGTGACTTAGGGGTGAGGTCATAGCTCGTATTATTGCCAGGCAATAGCGAGAAGGTGGGCCGGGGCTTGAGCTTCAGCATATTGCGATAGGAGTCGGAATTGCCGACGGTACGGCTTGTGTTGACACCGTATGTCACCATGACGAAGACGCTGTCGATTTCGGTATAGAGGTCGGTATTGAGGCACACCTCGACGCTGCGCGGGTCAACGAAGGCGACCAGACGCACACTATCCCTGCGCCAAGAGGGTGCGGTGTAGTTGTCGCCGTTTTTAACAAGGTGGATGTTTGTGCTGGTGCTCAGCAGGTCCTCTTGGGAGACATAGACGACAGGGTCTTTGGCCAGTCCGAAGCATCCTGTTCCTACATACATCTTCTTCTCGGGCTCGGTGCCGTCGGGTGCCGTCTTATTAGGATTCGACTCCGCCAACAGCGCCGGGGTGATGAACACGCCTCGGTCGTTGACGGACTTCCAGCTTTTGATGACTCCGTTCAGGTTCACCTTGGCATCGAACGTCAGGTCGATGCTGCCGCGTGTCTCCTGCTCGGTGCTGGTCTTTTCGCCATAATAGTCGTCACTGGTGTTCAGCGCCGTGCTGACTCCCGATATGACCGACGAGATGACTGCTCCCGACCACATGAGTCCTTTGGCTGCCTTCGTCGGGTTGTTGACCGAGGCCAGCGCAGTCCATGCGCCGCCGAGGTTTATGACAGAATTGCTCAGTACGTTTGAGAAGCAGTCGAAGAACGACGTACATTTCGAGAGCGATGCGTTGCCGGTGGTCTCTTCTCGCGTCGCTGGCATTTCGAAAGCGCCATTCAGCCCGCCGGAAATCGCGCCCGTGAGGAACATGTCGCTCTCTGCGCGCGACCACGGACGGATGCTCATCAGCGTCCAGTTGCTTTCGGTATGGTCAGTCCACTTGACCGAGGGTGGCATATAGCCGGAGAGGTCGATGTCGGTGCAATGCCATCCGGCAGTGACAGCCTTCACCGACGTTGCCGTGGTGTATGCCGACACGAGCGTCTCGAAGGGGTGGTAGGTCGAGGTGCCGGTGGTCAGTGTTACGCCGGTGTCAAAGGTTGAAGGGTTGTTGTAGTCGTGACAGACGGGTATGGCGTATTCCATGCTGTTGTAGAGCGGATAGCGGGGGGTGCCGGGCGAACTCGGTGCCTGGAGCATAAAGCCGGCCTCGTTGCCATAGCCGGCTGTGGCTGGGTCCTTGATATAGTTGAACACGCGTAAGGTGCCTGTATAGCGGTTGTAGAGTCCAAATATGCGGCAGTCTTCGTTGTGGGGGTTGTTGAGTTCGCAGAATGCCATCTCCCAGCCTTCTTTCTTATGTATGTCGAAGCGCACGGCATGGCCGATGTCCATATAGGCTGAGCCGTTCCAGGGCGTGTACTGTTCTTCTGCGATGTTGCTGAGTCTGACGGTTTCGATGTTTTCCCAGTTGGTAAGGAAAGAGTTTGGCTGTTCTCCCTCGTTGGAACCGCCACGGATTTCATCTTCCATATTGGCGATATAGTTCTTCCAACCGGCATCGGCCGTCTGCAGCACGTAGCTGTCGGTGCCGTCGGTGCCATGAATGCCGTCAATGCCGTATTTCACGGTCCACACCTTCGGATTGCTCTCGTCGCCGTCGCCGTCGCGGGTGATGGTGATGATGCTGTCTTTGCCTACGGTGTAGGTGAACCGGCCGTTGGTGATGTCGCTTTCACCGCCGAACAGGCTGATGGGTTCGCCGGCCCGGTTGCACAGGAATCTGCTGCACGTGCCGGTGCCGTCCTCATTGAAGGTCAGTACCTCGAAGGCGCCTACAGAATAGTGCTTATTGCCATTCTCTGTGACGAGCGTGCCTTTCTTTGCGTAGTGGTCGAACCAGGTGTTCACCAAGTCAGCCGGTTGTCCGGTGATAGGACTACTCGCGTCGATGTCTTTATCGCTACATGCGGTCAGCGCTGTAGTGAGGCCGCAGATGGTCAGGATGGCGGCCAGCATCCAAAGATTATACTTTTTCATTTTAGTTGACGATTACTATATATATATAATAATGTGTAATGGCGAGCTTATTTTTCTATGAGCAGCACGGTATTGAGGTCGTCAGTCCTACTGTTGTACAACAGATCATTCATCTGGTTTTTGTCAGAGAGCATGCTCTTTAGTCCCGGGGAAATCTGTGTGTCGAACACGGTTCCGGCGAGCGACTTGATGAAACTGGTGGTAATGTCATGCTGGCCGACAGCTTGTGACCGGTCGTGCAGCAGCTGCTGCAAGTCGGTTCTCAGCTTTTCTACCAGTGTTGCCGCCTCGGGGTGTTGCCACTCGTTGCCCTCGTTGTGAATCATAAACATCGTACACAGGTCGTCGCCGAGGTATTCGCTGATAAGCATCGTCAGCTCATGCGCATTTTCCGGGAGGAAATCTTTATTCAAACCCAGCAGGGTCAAATAGCCCTTCTGCTGGTATGACTTAATGTCGTCCCATGCATAGTCGATGTGCCACTCCAGTCCGCCGCTGATGTTGTCGTAGAGACGCTTGTAGCATGTTCCCTGCACATCAGCCAGCTGGGGTATCGACTTAATATATTCCGTGGCGATCTCCCAGCGGGTGAAGTCGTTGCTCACCCTGATGGTGCGCCAGGGGTTGGGATAGGAGATGGTGGATCCCGTAGCCACGTCGACGATACTGTCATTCTTCACCTTCAGGGCGTCGTAGTAATGGTAGGCGGCAATATCCTGCAGGTGGGTATGTCCGGTGAAGGCCAGGTGTACGCCGTGCCTACCCATCTTTTCACTGATGCTCTGGTAGTCCTCAATGATGTATTCTGACTGTATGGAGCCCTGGGCATCATGGTGCTGCACGATGTTGTGGTGCTCCACCAGCACTACCTGCTTGCCTTTTGCGCGTGCCTTGTCGGCCTCGTCGAGTGCCCAGTTCAGCGTAGCCGGGCGTATGCGGCCAGCGGTCTGGTTGTAGTCTTTCTCGGCTCCTTTCTCCTTGAAGAGGTTGTTCTCATACATATTCGTGTCGAGGCAAAGCAGCACCAGTCCCTCCAGGGGTTCGCAGACGAACGACAGCGAGGCAGGGTCGGTAGCGTAGGCCTGGTTATAGCCGAAGTCGGCATAAATCTGCTTGAACATCTCTGGCGAGGTGCGCTCTGCCGAGCGTTTCTCGTCGCCGTTGAAGTAATAGCCCTCCGGATTGTCGATGTCGTGATTGCCAGGCACCAGTATCACCGGTATTCCTGCTGTGCGCAGACGGGTGAGGATGCTCGCCACCAGCTGGTGGCTCACCAGTTCGCCGTCTTTGGTCAGGTCGCCAGGTATGATGACGAGGTCAGGCTTGCGCTTTATGGCTTCGTCGACAAGTGATTCCAGCACTTCGGCACTGTATTCCAGCAGCTTGGGGTCAAAATTCAGATAGCTGCTGTAGGCCGACCCCTCGCGTTCGAGCAGCTGCGGCGACATCACGTGGATGTCGCTAATCAGGAAGATGGTCTTGTAGCCCGTATTGGCATTTCCGCCATCATCGGGTGTCGGCGTGGTCTGAACTTCATCCTTGCTGTCGCTGCACGAGGTGAGCGTAGTGGTGAGGCCGCAGAGTGTCAGAATGGCGGCCAGCATCCATAGATTTAACTTTCTCATAGTTTCATTTATTTAATATTATATTGTTCAATGTTCACCGTAGATAATAAATTCGCTGGGGTTAGCCGTCGTGAGGTTGCCGAAGTGGTTGGCATTGACTATCCGGGCGTGCGAGGCGATGGTGTGCTGGGCCAGATAGAGGAACAGGTCGTGGTAGTTGGTGGCAGGATTGTCGTTGAGGCAGTTGTAGAAGTTCAGCGAGAATCGGTCGCAGAGGTAACCATCCGTTGCACTCCAGTTGTCGGCCCACGACTGCTCGTAGCTGTTGGCACCGCTGATGCCCAAGGCTCCGTTGATGCCGCCCAGTGCGCTGATGACGCTCTCGCCGTAGCACGGCTCTGCCACCACCAGCAGCTTGCGGCAGGTGGGGGCGTCGCTGCTGAGCATGGTCTGGGCGGTGTGCTGCATCAGCTCATAGGTGAACCCGTTGAAAAAGGCATCGTCGCGCCATAAAAACGCATTTGAACTACCATGTCCGCTCCAGAAGAATAGCACGTTCTGTCCGGCATTGCGAGGCAGCACCGTGGGGGTGTGGCTGGTCTGGATGCCTAAGAGGATGTTGCTGATGTCGGCGGCGCTCAGGTCGGCATTGTCGTAGTCGATGTCGGCGGCGGGCAGCTGGTCGGTGCCGCCCATCAGGTCGGGCCCGTTGTCGTCAGCACGTATGACGTAGTTCTTGGCTTGGGCGATGGCCTTGTCGACGATGAGGATGATGTGGTCGTCAGGGAATCCGCCCTTGCGCAACAGCTGGTACATCATCATCACGTCGCCCATGTGGCGCACGTTTTTCGGCTCATAGCTGCCCTGCACGAGCACGGCATACTGGTCGGAGAGCGCGGGGTAGGTGATGTCAGCGCCCTGGCCCGACTGGCTGGCGAAGTCGGCCTCGGCCTGTTCCTGGTTGTAGAGGTATTTCCACGCCTGCAGATTGTTGGTGAGTCGCTGGCTGCCGCTATCGTCGAAGAAGCCCAGCGAGACGTAGTTGCCACCCTGCGTATTATCATACTTGCGAATCTGCCATTGCATGTAGGTGGTATGCGACGAGGGGGCGTACGATTCCGCGTCGAAGGCAATGTCGCCAGCGGCTCCACGGAAGGCAGGCAGGCGGCCGTCCTCCATGCTCTTGAGGTAGCTGGCCATCTCGATGTCGTCCCACACGGCAGGGTCCAGATTGCCGCCGTTGCCCTTGGTAATGGCGACGATGGCATCGTTGATGCTGCCCACCGTGGGATAGTGCGCCTGGTAGCAGGCGGCAAAGGCGGCCAGCAGCAGTCCGTCGTAGAGCTTACTCTCGGCAAAGGTGGGGCGATAGGTAAAGCGCCGTCTGTAGCTCTCCTCGAAGCCCGTGGTGGGGTCGGAGTATGGCGAGAAACCGACGAGGTTGTTTAGCACATATCTCTCATTGTCATTAAAGGCATTGAGCTCCTGTTGGCTGATGTTAGGAACGGCGAAAAAGGTGTTCGTGGCAATGAGTGCGGTCTGATAATAGCTATCGTAGGCATCAAAGAAGTCTGGGTCGTCTATGTCAAACGATTCGGCTACCCGCTGGCGGAGCAGCACCATTAAATCGTGTAGCTGCTGAAGGCTCTCCACCACACAGAACATGGCGTTCCCGTTATATTGATTGAACCCTCTGTCTTTGATGATTGTTACCATCGCTGAGGCCAGTTCGTCGTTGCTCTTGTACTGCGTGTTGCCCAGCAGATTGATGCCATAGTTCTCAGCGAAGAAGGGTGCCCAGTATTCGAAAGTTTGCCCATAGGTGCTGGCAGGCGAGAAGAAGTAGCACGATTTGTTTTCGATAGAGGGCAAGATGTCATCCCAGTAATGGCTGAAGGTGGCAAACGAACTCATGATGGTCTCTGCGAACGTGGCATCGTTCTCGGTAAGTGCCCACAGGAAGGGGGCGTCAGCCTCGTAGCTTTTCGCTTTCTTCACAGCATATCGGCGCAGAATCTCCTCGCTGGTGGCCGTGGGCACGATGAGCGGCTTCTGGGCATCCTTGCAGGCTGGGGCGAAGACATCCACGGCATCATTGCCGAAGGGTCCGATGATGGCCGTCACGTCGTCGCGCCCTGCCAATGTCTTGCTCAGGGCGGCCATGTCTTCCGTGTCCTCGTCGTACCACTCTATCTTCAGGCTGATGGCCAGCGTGTCCTGGCGCTGGGCTTCGGTCAGGTTCTCTGTAAACCACGCCGCTATGCGCTCCATTTGTGCCTTCGAGTCGTTGTCGCTCAGGGGAGCCACCACGGCCACGGTGCGCTCCACCCAGTGGCGGGCTGGCCCTATCTCAGTCACTGTGTCGCCGTCCTTACAGCCGGAGAACAGTGTCAAGAGGAAAAGAACTATAGCGGTAGTCCACTTATAACTTCTTGCTTTTACTTTATTACTTTCCATATTCTTCTTCCTTTTTAATGGCTTCTTCATGAATCTGCTTGAGCAGTTCTTCGCTTGGCTTCCCACTTGACTCGGAGGGGACGAGCCAATAGTTATGTGCATTAATATCCACGTAGGTGTAGCCAGCGGCCAGCCCCAGCGTCAGGTGTTTGTCCATACCCTCGCCAGTAAACCATTTGCGGATGCTCTCTCCGACGACCATGTCAATGCGCTTTACCGCCGAGTACTGGCAGTTGGCTGCAGTATTTACGACATCGATGCCCATGACGATGAATTGGTTCAGCACAGCCGACAAACGCATGAACACAGCACTTGCTCCACCACAGACGGGTATAATGGCAGAAGATTTACCCAACTCATCATCGCTCAGTTTGCCATACTCGCGCATCATTTTCAGTGCCAGCGTGTCGGCAATGCTGTATCCCTCGCCGGCGTGCTGGCCGATGTACATGGTCGTGAGATGCTTTTCCTTGCTCGTGGCCACCCATTCGGTGGCAAAGCCGTCCTTGAAGCCCTGCATGGCCTCGCTGACGACCTCGTCCTCCGGGTTGGCACCCACCAGCATGGCCTTCGGCTGGAAGAAGGGCGCTATGGCACCCGCCTCGTACATGGCACCGTAGTAGGGCATGTAGAACGTGGAGCCCTTGCCGTCGAGCGGCGTAGAGGTCTCGAAGTAGAGCAGGTCGGCGCGGGGGTTGCCCTCCAGCCGCTTGTTGTTCTGGCGCAGCCATGCGTCGTAGTCCGAGCTGGCCACGATGAGCAGGCGGCGGATGGTGTCAGCGGGTGCTTCCATCTGCCGGAAGATGTCCTCCAAGTAGGCCAAGCCCTCCTCTTTTGTCGCCGGCGACAGATGTAGGGTGCGCAGCTCCTTTGGGGTTGAGACAGCCTCAACGCCAGAGTAAATCAGGTCGTTGTACGACTTGTCGCCCAGGGCATCGGGGCTATATACCACCGTCACCAGCGGGCTGGTGCTGGGTGCGTCGGTAGGGTCGGGCACGTAAATCGTATCATCGTCTTTTGTGCACGAAGTCAGCACACTTACACTGCCCACCAAAAGCAGCAGGGAGAAGGATAGCATCGCAGCACGGCTGACACCCTGCTGCACGGCGCGGTCGATGAGCGTCTGGTTGCGACGCACCTCGCGCACGATGACGTCGTTCTTTTCCTTCAGCTCGTTGTTCTTGTGTATCAGGCGCACCACCAGTGCACCTACCACGACAGACATCACCACCAGGGCAACGGCCAGCAGAACGATTAATGTTGTAGTTTCCACCATAGTTTATTTTGTTCTCTTGATTTTTTCTATTTCTCTTTACTCTTTTAGAGAAATTCGTTGGCAAAATTACAAATAAAAGTCCGTACTCACTAGAGTACAGACAAATGGTCGGGTGGTTTCAGACAAATAATCGGGTGGTTTCAGCGATAATTCGACGAAAACGACAATCCGTCGGATATAAAACGGCGGATTGTCAAAGTGGAAAAGCTATCCTTTCGTCTGCTTGTAGGCGGTGGGTGTCATGCCGTACTTGGCGCGGAAGTTGCGGGTGAAGGTGTCGGCACTGGTGAAGCCGCTGACCTGACTGACCTGCTCGACAGTGAGGTCGGGCTGGTCGTTCAACAATCGGATGGCATAGTCGAGGCGCAGTTCGCGGACGTATGCCGGCAGGGAAACACTGTTGCTGCCCTGCGCGAAGGCGGCACCGATGCGCTCCTTCGAGAGGCCAGTGTGGTCGATAAGCGACTGTCGGCCGAAGTCGGGCTGGAGGAAGAGTTGCTCGTTCTCTATCAGGTCACGCAGGCAGAGGAAGAGTTGCTCGTCGGAGAGTTCGGTGAAATCGGAGATGGCTAACTCAGGTTTAGCCGGATGAACTGACGTCTCTGCCGAAATGCTCAACTCACGGTATTTCTCCTTATACTCCACCGCCTCGGTAATCTGCTGGGCAAGGATGCGATTGCGTT
>JAEEGL014053806.1_pt1 | contig 10219 bp, 6 predicted proteins | sample 9134231 | NCBI WGS metagenome assembly JAEEGL01 (sample SAMN16246548, study PRJNA631951) | gut metagenome | biome: gut microbiome; feature: rumen; material: fiber-attached | host: Bos | place: Iran: Karaj | collected 2018-10 | reverse complement strand
TCATCTGCTCCATAAGAATAAGACAATACTTCATCAGTTTCGGAAGTTTTACTTGTAACCATAATAATAGGAACATTTGATTCTTTTCTTATCTCTTTTAATAGTATTTCTCCATTTAATATAGGAATATTAATATCAAGTAATATAAGGTCTACTTCAGCTTTTAATATCTCACTTTTAGCATTTGTAAAATCATTTAAAATACATGCCTCATAGTTTGAGTTTGTTAATAGATTATATAATTCCTCTGCAATTACTTTATCATCTTCAACTATCATTATTTTTTTCATATTTAATCCTCCAAAATGATTATATCACATGAAGTAAAAAATAAACCTTACATTTCTGTAAGGTTAAAAAAACTAATATTTTTTTAGTATAACTTCCTTATTAAACACTTTTGTCTAACAAATTCTTTGTTCTTATATAATGTCCTTCTTGCACTGCAGCAAATATTGCGATACAGCAAATAATAATTTCAAATATTATTGAATCAGCATTTATTATTATATAAGGTGCTATATTACTGTGTTTTAAGCATTCTTACCACAACAATTCTTGTACTTCTTACCACTTCCACATGGACATGGATCATTACGTCCAACTTTTGGCCCTTGGTTAACAATTGGTTGTGGTTTTTCTGTTGTTGCATTTTGCTTTGGGACATCAGATTCTCCAAATGCATTTACAGAATTTATAGCACTTCTATCTAATCCTGCATCAGTAATATTAACTGAAGCTTTTCTTTCTACTTGCTTCGTTTGTTTAACTATATGAGTCATTATTTTTGCTACTTCTAATTTGATTTGAGCAACCATCTCGTCAAACATTTCTCCACCTTCGATTCTATATAAATCAACTGGATTCTTTTGACCATATGCTCTTAAACCTATACCGTTTTTTAGCTCATCCATATTATCAATGTGTTCCATCCATTTTGAATCAACAACTTTTAATAATACAACTCTTTCAAGTTCTCTAATGTCTTGAGCAAATTCTTTCTCTTTAGCTTCATAGTTCTTAGATGTAATATCTTTTAATTCTTCTAAGATCTTATCTGCGTTTGGTTTTTCTTTATCTAGTTCTTCTATTCTAGTAACATCTAGTGTAGCTGCAGCTTCATTAATGAACGCATTTTTATTTAATGTTCCATCATTCATCTCTTGTCTATATGTATCAACTAACATTTCACAAGATGATTCAATCATATCTTTAATGTTTTCGCTACAGTTTTCACCATCTAATACTTGTCTTCTTTGAGTATAGATAATATCTCTTTGGATATTCATTACGTCATCATAGCTTAAGATATGTTTTCTGATAGAGAAGTTTCTACCCTCAACTTTTCTTTGAGCATTCTCTATTGTTTTAGCAATAATAGGAACTTCAATTGGTAGGTCTTCTGGAATATTTCCTTTTTCAAAGAAGCTTGTGATTATATCTCCACCGAAAAGCTTTAATAAATCATCATCTAGAGCTAAATAAAATCTTGTTTCACCAGGGTCTCCTTGACGACCAGAACGTCCACGTAACTGATTATCAATTCTTCGTGACTCATGTCTTTCTGTACCAATGATTTTTAAACCACCAGCAGCTAATACTTTTTCTTTTTCTTCTTTTATTTCATCTTCAAATTTGTTTTTATATTCTTTAAATACTTTTCTAGCATTTAAAATGTCTGGATCTTGTGTTTCATTAAATGCGGTAGCTTGTTCTATAAGTTCTTCATCATATTTGTTCTTTCTCATTTCTTGTTTTGCTAAGAACTCGCTGTTACCACCAAGCATAATATCAGTACCACGTCCTGCCATGTTAGTAGCGATTGTAACTGATCCATATTTACCAGCTTGAGCTATAATTTCAGCTTCTTTTTCGTGGTTTTTAGCATTTAATACTTCATGTGGTATACCTTCTTTGTTAAGTAAGTTACTTAATTTTTCTGAGTTTTCAATTGAAACAGTACCAACCAAGACTGGTTGACCTTTGTCATGAGATTCTTTAATATCTCTTATAACTGCTCTAAATTTAGCTGGTTCGTTTTTATAAATAACGTCTGTATTATCTTTTCTTATTAATGGTTTGTTTGTTGGAATAGAGATAACATCTAAGTTATAGATTTCTCTGAATTCCATTTCTTCTGTCATAGCAGTACCAGTCATACCAGATAATTTAGAGTACATTCTAAAGTAATTTTGGAATGTAATTGTTGCTAATGTTCTAGACTCATCTGCAATTTTAACATTTTCTTTTGCTTCAATTGCTTGATGTAAACCATCATTGTATCTTCTACCATACATGATACGTCCAGTAAATTCATCAACGATTAATACTTCACCATCTTTTACGATGTAATCTATATCACGTTTCATAACACCATGAGCTTTTAATGCTTGGTTAATGTTATGAACTAAATCTGTATTGTCTAAATCATTTAAGTTTTCTAATCCGAAGTGTTCCTCAGCCTTATGAATACCTTTTTGGGTAAGTGTTGCTGATTTTGCTTTTAAGTCTACGATATAATCGTATCTTTCATTATCTTCTTCTTGTTCGAAGTTTTTAACATCTTCTTCAACTATTACTTTTGGAGTTAATCTTCTAACGAATGTATCTGCTTTTTTATACATATCTGATGATTTATTTGCTCTACCAGAAATAATAAGTGGAGTTCTTGCCTCATCAATTAAAATACTATCGATCTCGTCTACGATTGCATAGTTAAGTCCACGTTGAACCATTTCTTCTTTGTGAATTACCATGTTATCTCTTAAGTAGTCGAATCCAAATTCATTGTTAGTTCCATATGTAATATCTGCATTATAGGCTCTTTGCTTTTCATCTTGTGGCATTCTACCATATATTAATCCTACAGTTAATCCTAGGAATCTATAAACTTTTCCCATCCATTCACTATCTCTTTTTGCTAGGTACTCGTTTACTGTAACAACGTGAACACCTTTACCCGTTAGAGCATTTAAGTATACTGGAAGTGTAGCAACTAATGTTTTACCTTCACCAGTTTTCATTTCTGAAATTCTACCTTGATGAAGTATAATACCACCAATTAACTGAACATCAAAGTGTCTCATTCCTAAAACTCTTTTTGAAGCTTCTCTTACAACTGCGAATGCTTCAGGTAAGATATCATCTAATGTCTTACCATTATTTAATTGCTCTTTGAAATAATCTGTTTTTGCTCTTAATTCTGTATCTGAAAGCTTAGATATTTCCTCCTCTAAGCCGTTAATCTTTTCAACTATTGGCATTATTTTCTTTACTTCTCGGTCACTATACGAACCAAATATTTTATTAAATAAACCCATTTACCTTGCCTCCAATATTTGCCTAAATTTTTACCTTTTCCTAATATATCATGAATCAGTCAATTTTGCAAGGAAAAAACCTTGCAGCTATGTGAAAATCCCGTGAAAAATAATATGCTAGAAGATTAGTTCTAGCATATCTATTTTATTTAATCATTTTTTTAACGTTTTCTTTAAATAATTCACCACGTTCAGCGAAGTTTTTGAACATATCAAAACTTGCACTTGCTGGGCTGAATAATACGATATCTCCTTTTTGAGATAGTTTATTTGCTTCTGTAATAGTTTCTGCTAAAGTATTACATCTTACTATTGGCATTGTTTTGTTTTGCTTTTTAAGTTCGTCAGTTACTGCTTTATCAATTTTTTCTGCTGTCTGTCCAAGAAGTACTAACCCTTTGCAATTATCAATTATTGGTTTTGCCATTACAGTATAATCTAAATGTTTATCATATCCGCCAGCTATTAGAATAATATTTCTTAAAGCAAAAGCATTTAATCCAGCCATTGTTCTAGTAGGACTTGATGATACTGAATCATTATACCATTTTACTCTATTTTCTGTTTCTAAAATCAATTCAAGTCTATGCTCAACACCTTTAAAGTTGTCTAATACATTTACAACTGATTCAGGTTTTACTAAATCTTTTGTTGCCATTATTGCGCAGCATGCATTTTCAAAATTGTGTACACCACGTAATTTCATATTTCTTGTATCATAGATGTGTTTTCTTAATCCATTTTCACATACTTTTATTTTCTCATCCTCTGGATCAAAAATATATCCATCATCTAATTTTACTTTGCTACTAAAGTACATTGCCTTTCCGTTTGCTTGCGAATAGAATTTAATTGTAACTTCATTATCATAATTAATTATTAGTAGCCCATCATTATCTTGATGAACAAAGATATTCTTTTTAGCGTTTATATATTCATCCATATCTTTATGAATATCAAGATGATTTGGAGTAATGTTTGTTACTACTGCTATGTCAGGACTAACTTTCATATCCATTAATTGGAAGCTTGATAGTTCGACAACAACTACGTCTTCTGGTTTCATGTTTCCTATTTCTGTAAATATTGGTTTTCCTATATTACCGCCTAAGAACACATTATAACCATCTTCTTTTAATATCTCAGATATTAGTGTTGTTGTAGTGGTTTTTCCATCACTTCCTGTTACTCCGATTGTTTTACAAGGTGCAAGTTCTAATACCATTTCGATTTCTGTAGTTACTATTGCACCATTATTGGCTTCAACTACTAGTTCAGTAGTAGTTGGAAGGCAACTAGGTGATCTAAATATGATGTTGAATCCTTTTAGGTTATCCAAAGAATTCTTTCCAAAATAGAAACTCATATTGTATTTTCTTAATTTATCAACAATTGATTGGTCTATTTTTTCAACTTCTTTGTTATCAAAGATAGTAACGTTACTGCCTAAATCATGTAAATAATCTAGCAAAGGAAGGTTGCTTACACCTAATCCGATAATTGCAACTCTGCTTCTTGATAGGAAGCGATTAAATTCTTCTAATTTTTCGTTCTTATAATCCATTTTTATTTTCCTTTTTATTGTATATATGATAAAACTTTTTCAGTTGATTCTTCAACAGTCTTACAATCTGTTACATCGATTTCTTTTGTAATTGGAGAAAAGTCGTAAAAACCTGCTTTTCTTTGAAGCTCATCTCTTTCTTCAATATTCTTTTTTATTTCTTCGTACTCGTCTTTATTTCCATATTGAGTACATTTTCTTCTAACTCTTGCATCTAAGCTCGCTGTTATAAATAAATGATAATCACTAGCTGGATATATTATCATCAAGCTCCTACCGGATAAAATAATATTATGCTCTTTTCTTAGTTCATCTATTAAATTTCTTGCAAATTCAAATAGCTTTTTATTATCTGCACTACCACCTACATGTGATACTGCAAGAGAATTCTCTTTTGATTGAAGCAATTCTTCAGATATTTTTTCATCTCCTAGATACATTATTGTTTCTTGATTTTCTATACGAATATTAATGTTGAAAAGATCCATCATATCCTTGATATCTAATGATTTTCCTTTCCCTTCTATTGCTTCTAATTTATCGCCATTTTTAATCATAGCGTATACTATTGATCTGTATATATTTCCGCCGTTAATTAGTATAGAGTTAGGAATTTTTGTAAGTAAATTTCTGCATATACTTGTTTTCCCCGCTCCTACTAATCCTTCTATTGCAATTACTTTATTTTCCACTAATATTTCTCCTTTATTTTTTTACCTCTATATAACTTGTTAAATAAATATATGATAAGAATTCTGATAGTCTATCATATGTTCCTTCGTATTCACTTATGGAAGTCCTTGTGTTAAGTGATATTATATATCCATTTTGAACAATAACAAAATAAGTTGAATAGTATTCTCTTGTGTATACTTCATAGTAATAATAATCGAATACTTTTACCTGTTTCATACCTTTGAGTAATACATTATCTTCATAAATCTTTTGAAAATTCTTATTAACGTATTCAGGTACAAACATATCATAGGTATAATTATAAAACTCTGCTATATCTTCGATTTTTTCAACGTTAATTTTAAATTGCATACTCATATCTTGAAAATCAATATTATAGTCATCTTTGATGGTAGCACTTTCTGGTACTTTATAATGTAGAATTAAGTTATCACTAATTGGAAGACTTTTATCTACATATGTATAAAAATCATTTTTTATTGAATAGGAGTCTGTTTTTGGATTGTTATATGTTAAATTTAATGGATTAACATAGCTATCCAAAAAAGAATCTGCAAGTTCATCTTTTGATTTTATAGGTATAGTATTAGTGTTATCTTCTATAATAGACTTCTCTTCCTCATCAAACATTTTTTCTATCTTATTACCATACAATGTATAAAATGAATGATAAAATGAGTGGATAAGAATTAAAAGTACTCCTAGTAACAATATAATCGCAGCAACTATTGATAATATCTTTATTTTTTTTGAATCCATTTAATTTGAATCCTTTCCAGAGTCATCATATATAAATTTTACTGATTCTAAAACTTTTTCTAAGGTACCAGTTTCTTGGTTTAAATATTTGTTATATATACTATATTCTAAAGTATATGAATTACCATATAAAATGTATGGCAAATAATATGTAGTAATACCCTCAGATAGTTCTACATATGTTATGAAATCTTTGCCACTAAAATTGAATAGTTTACTTGTATATTCAAAATCAGGATTTTGAATTGATAATTCATTAATCTTGTTATTTACAATTTCATCAATTGTTGTATACTCTTGTTCTTTTTCTGATAGTTCAGAAATATTAACAGAAATATGGCATCTATTATCTATTCCATCAGAGCTTTCATATTCTTCTGGAATATAATAAATATACTTTATATGTTCTGTAGGAGTATTAACAATTTCTTTTTTTGCATAACCTGTTGGAGCAACTGGTTTAGAATTAAAGTGACTTAATGGTTGCATAGTAACTTTTGATGAAATGTTTATTGAATCGTCTACTTTATGTGATTCATTTAAAGTATTTAATAACTCTTCTGTTACTTTTTGCTCATGAATTGTATTTTCTGGTTTAGTAGTCGCTTTCACAGTGTAATTATTTGTAAAATGAACAGCTATTAAAATATATGTAAGCGACGCAACTATTATTAAAATATATATAATCAATTTTTTATTAAAACTGTCCATATATGCTATCTCCCTAAAAATTTTTACAGCTATATTTTATTAATTTTTCTATAATAAGTCAATAAAAGATAAAATAAAAAGCCATAAGGAAAACCTCATGGCTTTGCTTTTATTTTAAGTATTTTTTTAAGAATTGACCAGTGTATGAATCTGGGTTTTTAGAGATCTGTTCTGGAGTTCCAGTACCTATTATTGTACCTCCATTATCTCCTCCTTCTGGACCAATATCTATAATATTATCTGCTGTTTTTATTAAGTCTAAGTTGTGTTCGATAACAATTATAGTATTACCAGTATCAACAAGTCTTTGTAATATATCTACTAGTCTATGAACATCATCAATATGAAGACCAGTTGTAGGCTCATCTAGTATGTATAATGTTTTACCAGTAGCTCTCTTTGATAGTTCTGTTGCAAGTTTAATTCTTTGTGCTTCACCACCAGATAAAGTTGTTGTTGGTTGGCCAAGTTTTATATATCCTAAACCAACATCTTGAAGTGTTTGAATTTTTTGTTTGATTCTAGGTATATGATTAAAGAATTCGCTTGCTTCTTCAACTGTCATATTAAGTACATCAGAAATGCTCTTTCCTTTATACTTAACTTCTAGTGTTTCTCTATTATATCTTTTTCCTTTACATACATCACAAGGAACATAGATATCAGGTAAGAAATTCATTTCTATCTTAATAACACCATCACCTTGGCAAGCTTCACATCTACCACCACTAACATTAAAGCTAAATCTACCTTTTTGGTATCCTCTCATTTTAGCTTCATTTGTTTCAGCAAAGATATCTCTTATCATATCAAATACGCCTGTATAAGTAGCTGGGTTAGATCTTGGACTTCTTCCTATAGGAGATTGGTCGATATTAATAATCTTATCAATATTATTTATACCTTTAATTTCTTTGCATTTTCCTGGTTTTTCATTAGAACGATTAATCTCTTTTGCTAAGTGTTTAAATAATACTTCATTTATTAAAGATGATTTACCAGATCCAGATACACCAGTTACGCAGTTAAATACTCCTAAAGGTATTTTAACATCTATATTCTTTAAGTTATTTTCCTTTGCACCTATAATCTCTATATTTTTTCCAGAACCTTTTCTTCTCTTTTTAGGAACATCAATTTTCTTTACACCACTTAAATATTGTCCAGTAATTGATTCTGGTACCTTTTTGATTTCTTCAGCAGTTCCTTGAGCTATGATGTTACCACCATGAATACCTGCACCTGGGCCAATATCTATAATTTGGTCTGCAGCATACATAGTATCTTCATCATGTTCTACGACTATTAATGTATTTCCTAAATCACGTAGCTTTTTAAGTGTTGCTAATAGTTTATCATTATCTCTTTGGTGAAGTCCGATACTTGGTTCGTCTAGAATATATAGTACTCCGGATAATCCAGAACCAATTTGCGTTGCAAGTCTAATTCTTTGTGCTTCACCACCAGATAGTGTTCCAGCACTTCTTGAAAGTGTTAAATACTCTAAACCAACATCCATTAAGAATTGAAGTCTAGTATTTATTTCTTTTAAGATAACATCAGCTATCATAGTATCTTTTTTAGATAGTTTTAATGAGCTTAAGTATGCTTTTAGTTTATTAATAGGTAAATCTGTTATTTCTTTTATGTTCTTTGTTCCAACTTTAACAGATAATATTTCTGGTTTTAATCTTGCTCCATTACATGAATAACATGGTCTATTACTCATATATAGTTCATAAAAGCTTCTCATACCATCAGATTTTGTTTCTCTATATCTTCTATCTAACGTTGGAAGAACTCCTTCAAATGGCTGTGAAAATGTTCTAACACCAGCAGGTGAAGCATATTGGAAATCTATTACTTCATCACCTGTACCATAAAGAATTTTTTCTAAAAACTCTTTTGGAAGGTTTTTAATTTTCTTATTTTTTATATCAACTCCGTAATGTCTTCCTACACTTTCAAAGTACATTTTAGCCATAGTATCACCTTTTTTAAGAGTGCTTGAGCCAAAACATTTAACACCATCATATAGAGTTTTTGTTTTATCTGGAATTATTAAATCTTCATCCATTTTCATTAAATATCCAATACCTGTACATTCTGGGCAAGCACCCATTGGATTATTAAATGAAAACATTCTTGGTGATAATTCCTCAAAACTTATTTCACAATCAGGACAAGCATAATTTCCACTATATAATTTTGTTTCTTTTCCTGGAATATCAACTTTAACTAAGTTTTCTGAAAACTTCATAGCTGTTTCAACAGATTCAGCAAGTCTATTTCTAATATCTTCTTTTACTACTAATCTATCTACAACAACGTCGATATTATGTTTTTTATTCTTATCAAGAGTGATAGTGTCACTTAATTCATATAGAGTGTCATCAATAATTGCTCTTACAAATCCTTCTTTTTGTAAATCTTGTAAGTATTTTACGAATTCACCTTTTTTACCTCTTACTACAGGACTTAATACTTGAATTTTTGTTCCTTCAGGATATTCTAAAACACTATCCACTATTTGGTCTACTGTTTGTTTTTCAATTTTTTTACCGCACTTAGGACAATATGGTACACCAATTCTTGCATATAATAAACGTAGATAATCATATATCTCAGTTACAGTACCTACTGTTGAACGAGGATTCTTAGATGTTGTTTTTTGATCAATACTAATTGCTGGAGATAATCCTTCAATTGATTCAACTTCTGGTTTCTCCATTAAACCTAAGAATTGTCTCGCATATGCTGATAAGCTTTCTACGTAACGTCTTTGACCTTCGGCATATAATGTATCAAAGGCAAGGCTAGATTTACCTGAACCAGATAAACCTGTAACAACAACTAATTTATCTTTTGGTATCTCTATAGAAACATTTTTTAGGTTATGTTCTTTAGCACCTTTTATTATTATTTTGTCGTTCATTTTATTCTCCTTAATATTATATATATTATCCCTTAAATAAATTGCGCAATAATAAATCTCATAAAGTTTTTTCATTATATCACAAAAACAAAAGTTTGTACATAAAAAATAAAGATATAACTAAAAAAGTTATATCTTTTTATTATTTTTTAATGTTTTTTTGTTATCTGGCATCTAGTCTACCAACAGTACCATTGCTTTCAGGCATTTGTGGTGATTTTCTAGTTCTTCTAT
>JAEEGL013996639.1_pt1 | contig 10219 bp, 12 predicted proteins | sample 9134231 | NCBI WGS metagenome assembly JAEEGL01 (sample SAMN16246548, study PRJNA631951) | gut metagenome | biome: gut microbiome; feature: rumen; material: fiber-attached | host: Bos | place: Iran: Karaj | collected 2018-10 | reverse complement strand
GCTTTCATTTCATCCTTGAAACGTTTTGCGTCGATCATCAGCGGATCCTCCTTCCATAGGGGTCAGTCAGAGAATTGTTGTGCACATCCGCACCCTTGACGTTGGCCGACAGTAAGACCGGTGCTTCCATCCGATGGTCGATGAAATACTTGTAGACTTCCGCCGTCAGCATCTGCGCCATGACATTGGAGACCGTCGAAGACAGCTGTCCGACACAAGTTCCGTCGATATCCAGAGCCAGATCGGGATCCCCGGAATCCATATCGAGCCATAAGTCGCAATAGTCCAACAAGGTGCCTTTCACGGCATCATACGACTTCCTGTTGACGACAGCGACGACCTTCTGGCCTCTTTCTTTGGCGCGTCTCGCCAGTTCGATGACCAGCGGCTCGTTCCCGTAAAAGCTGACCAGACAATATGCATCCCGATCGTCCAGATCGTAGACCTCCGCAAAACAGTCGGCAACGGAAAGATCCTCGTAGATCTTGCCGGAATCGATGTCCTTCTGATCGATCTTTTCTTTCAGGACGAGGTCCTTGAGCCGCAGGGCATGATATAAGGCGATGCCCCCTGCCCGGTAGTTGAGTTCGTTGACGAACTCTTCGCCGTGCCGCACACCGAACAGCTGCACGATACCGCAGGCATTCATGCATTCGCCGAAAAGAGCGGCGATCTGTGTCAGCTTTTCAGCCTGCTTATCATAAGCTTCTTCGATCTTGTCCTTGAGCAGATCGAAGTACTGCTTTTTTACATCCATATGATCTGTATTACCATCCTTCCTTACCCTCATTATACGCCTAAGCAGTACCGGTAAACGGTCAGTGTGCGGTTTTGATGATATACTAAAGTAAATGGGGGTACAAATCATATGAAAGGTATTGTGATCACAAGCCACGGTCCGATGGCGCAAGGGATCCTTGAAACTTCAAAACTGTTTTTCGGCGAACAGCCGCAGATGAAAGCCTGCTGCCTTTTTGCAGAAGATAATCCCGACGATTTCGTCGATACACTGAAAGACGCCGTGAAGGAAGTCGATACGGGTGACGGCGTCATCGTCTTCTGCGACATGTTGTTCGGTTCACCGTGCAACTGCATGGCCAGGATCGCTGCGGAAGATCTTGAAAGCGACAAGCTGCAGGTCATCACCGGCGTCAACCTGGCGATGATCCTTCAGATCCTTTCGGTCAGAGAAGCCGCCGACTGCGAAGTCGAAGAGCTGCTCAAATCCGGAACGGACGGCATCGCCGATCTCAAAGCGATCTTGAAAGCCAACATGTAGATCAAACATCGGTACGGATCACAAAAACGGCACAGTCCATGACTGCGCCGTTTTTTGTCCGGATATGCAAAAGCACGGTCCTTTTATTTTCCGATCGCCGGAAGGATCACCTTCTCGATGAAGTCTACCCGGTCGAAGATCCGCGGCTTGAAGGTCCCGGTGATGCCGACCGAAACGTTTTTCTCTTTATTGACATAGATGATGTTGCCGGAATCGCCGATCGCCGCAAAGACCTCCCGGTCATCGAAAGGCTTATACCACAGATAACCGTAATTCATATGGCCGAAGCGTTCGCCGAGCTTGAGATGTGCCGCCGTCATCTCTTTCAGATAACTTTCGGAAACGATCCGCTTTCCCTTGTATACGCCGTCGTTCAGCACCAGCATGCCGATCTTTGCGAGATCTTCCCCGCTGAGACACAATCCCCAGCCTGCCGTGACGGTGCCCTGCGGGTCGGAGTACCATTCATTCCTCCGGGGGCCTTTGTTCATGAAGAAAGCGAACTGATCTTCCTTGCTGCTGTCGCCGTGGACGACATGTTCCGGGATGCCCAAAGGAAGGAAAAGATTTTGATTGGCAAAGTCGATGCACCGTTCTCCTGTGGCATGTTCAATGATCCCGGAAAGGATCTGTATGCCCAGGGTGGCATATTTGAATTCTCCCGTCAGACCCTTTCTTCCGCCCAGCAGATCCAAGGCGGCCATTGTCCAGTCGCTTGATGTGCAGACCTTCGTCCACGGTTCCGACTTGAACTTGTAGGGTGATCTCATCGTTAGGAGATGGCTTAATGTCACATCAAAGATCGTCTTTTCCCCGCGTCTGACCTCATAGTCCGGGAAAAAGTCCAGTACCTTCTGATCGACGTCTCTGATATAACCCTTATCGATCGCGATCCCGGTCAGCAGCGACATGACGCCTTTGGTGACCGAATTGACATTGACCGGATCGTCTTTCTCATATCCGCGCCAGCAGTCTTCGTAGATGACCGTTTCATCAGTCATGGCAACGATCTGACAGATATTGCTTTCATTGCCGCTGCTTGTTTCGATGTATCCGTGCAAAGCTTCTTTTTTCATCCCGCCGTCCTCCTTTGATCCTTGATGATCTGTTCATAAACAAAGGATAAGTTGATTTAAAATCATTTTCAAGCAGAAAAAAGATGCAGTTTATGCATCTTAAGATCCTTTCTTCGCAAACAGTTCCCGTTTGCGTCTTTTGAGACTGACTTCGTGGCTGTTGTCGTAGAACCCAATGAAATTGAACAACAGCGACAGTCCGGTCAGTGCCCCGGCAGCAAAGTCATCGATCGGGGAAACGAAGATCTTCGACAGAAGGCCGAACTGATGATTCAGGATCACCATCAGGATGAAGATCTCTCCCAGGATAAAATAACGGTTCAGTTTCTTTCTTCTTTTTTCTTTCTCTTCCGTGCTGTACTCGACGATCTGCCCGAGAGTCTCTTTCAGTTCCTCATTCATCTTTTCGCTTTTTCTTTCTCCGCTCAAGATCTCCCGCAAGTCCGTTTCATAAAGATCGGACAGTTCGACCAGGATGTCGAGGTCCGGCATATTGTTTCCGGTCTCCCAGCGCGAGACGGTCCGGCGGGCAACGCCCATCTGTTCCGCCAGCTCTTCCTGGGTCAGTCCTTTTTCCTTGCGAAGCTGTTTCAGAAAATTGCCTATCTTTACAAGATCCATAAGCGGTCCTCCTTTCGACTTTCAGTTTAGCGAGACTGTCCTTTCTTTTACAGGACACAAACTGAGCATTCCTGTTTTTTCACGAAATGAGACAGAGGATGTCTCAGCGAAGTCCGTTCTTCTTCGTCCAGGAAGAGAAATAGAAATAACAGGTCGCCAGTGTACCGGCCAAAACATAGCCGAACGCCGTGCCTAAGTACAAGACGCGGACATCACGAAACAAAGACAGACCGATCCTGACGAAGAGATACTTGCACAGGACTTGCGAAAAGATCGCGATCAGCATCGGGAAACGCACGTTGCCCGCACCGCGGCAGGCGGCATTGTAGATGTGGGAAAGGTGGATGAAAAACATCGAAAAGACCGAATAGCGGATCATCTGCGTCCCGTAGTAGATGACCTTCTGATCTTCGTTGAAACGGCTGACCAGGAACGGGGCCAGGACGAAGATCAGTGCGATGCAGATCAAAGTGCCGATGCCGGAGACCAGTGCCGAGCCCGTGACCGATTCCTTTACCCGGTCATACTTCTCCGCTCCCATGTTCTGGGCGACCAGTGACATCGTCGCCGAGGAGACCGCTACGGAGACCAGCTGGCCCCAGGAAGCCACTTTTTCGGCGACGCCGATGCCGGCGATCACTTCGTTCGGAAACTGGTTGATGTAGGACTGCACCAGCATCGAACTGAAGGCGATCAACATGTTCTGAAAACCGGCCGGGATGCCCAAAGCGCAGATATCGCGGACGACACTCAATGAAAAATCGATATTGCGGATATCGAAATCGATGCCGTCATAATTAAAGATGAGTCTGAGTGCCAATACGACCATGACGAACTGCGAGATGATGGTCGCTAAAGCCGTGCCCACCACATCGAGATGAAAGACGCGGACAAAGAGAAGACCCAGGGAGATGTTGACGGCTGAAGAGATGATCGAATAATACAGCTGATGTCTCGTATCGCCGAAACTGCGCAGGATGTAGAAACACATCTGTGAGGTCAAAACAGCGGTCGAACCCAGGATATAGACGATCAGATAGGATCTGGCGTCGGCGTAGATGTCCGGACCGATCTTGCATAAGTTCATCATGAACGGAAGACCCAGTTCCGCCGCCAGAGTCAGGATGGCTCCGCCGGCGAACGCAAAGACGATGGCCGTATCCAGAGTCCTCTTCAGACTTTGATGATCCTTCGCCCCGTAATATTTCGCCACCAGGATCCCGGTCCCCATGCCCAGACCGAAGAACGTGTAATTGAAGATGTTGCAGATCCAGGTGCAGGCCGATACGGCACTCAATGCCTTCAAAGAGACGTAGTTGCCCACGATCAGAGAATTGGTGACATTATAAAGCTCCTGGAAGATCATCGAGATGAAGACCGGCCAGGAAAAGGAAAGGATCAGCGAAAGGATGTTCCCCTCTGTCAGAGAGACTGCTTTTTGTTTTGCCATCAAAGATTCCTTATACGGTAGAAGTATTTATCGACGAGTCTGTCATTATGATCGGCAAACTCTTCGTTCATGAATGCCATATGTCCGTTGTAGTAGACATCCGCATGAATGCCCTTTTCTCTCAAGATCTCCACCATCTCGCAGAGGATCGCATTCTGCAGATAGATGTTGGGGATCGAGGATGTCGAACCCACTTTCATTTCAAAACCGTCGATGTCCACGGCGGCATCGCCGATCGCCGAGCAGTTGTCCAGGACCACATCGGCGACATCCATGAGTTTGACGCCGTCCTTGTGTTTACAGGTAAGATATTTGGAATACTCGACATTGGTGATGGCGATCACTTTGATTCCCTTCTCCTTCGCCCGCAAAGCCGCATCGACCGGTGCGATGTTGTTGCCGGAATTGGAGATGATGATCATACAGTCATTGGGTGTGATGCGGTGATAGTCGACGATCAGTTTCCCGATGCCGTAGGTGTTCTCCACATAATACGATTTGGTGATCTCCTGATTGCCGGTGGCCGACGGTTCCAGCAGAGCGACATAGTTGGCCGGCGTCGCCGCCCGCCAGAAGGCATCATCGACGACCAGGTGGGAATGCCCGGTCCCGAAACCGTAGATCAGACCGCCCTTCTCCGTCGTATCCGCCAGGATCTGCGCCGCTTTCATGATATTTTCGGCCTGCGTCTGTCTGACTTTCTTTACGATCGCTTCCAGCTCTGCGAAATACTTCTCAAATGCCTTCATGGTCTCTTCCCTTCCGATATCTGTTTTGCCGTTTTATCGGCGGCCGTGTGAGCGCCTTCGTGATCTCTCATATAAAACAGCAGATCGATCAAAGACTTGTGATACGGGATGAAGATCCCTTCATCGATCAATGAGAAGATCTCTTCCTTATCCGCCCACTTCACTTTTTCCACTTCTTCATACTGCAGTTTCAAAGAAGAAAGATCGACATCTTTATCGACGACATACATGTCATCGAAACCCAGCCGGAAATTCACGGTCAAAGCCGGCCTTCGATCTTTCAGATCGACATCAATGCCCAGCTCTTCCTTCAGTTCGCGCATCGCCGCGCTGCGGGAATCGTCGCCCTTTACGGCAGAGCCGCCCACCGTGATGTCCCACATGCCGGAGAAACCGGATTTGAACGGCTGCCGCTTCTGTATCAGCATCTGCCCCTGCGAATTGAACAGGCAGATGTGCACGATGATGCGATACCGGTCTTGCGGCTGCCGTTCACCGCGGATCATCGTTTCGCCGGTCCGTTTCCGGTCAAGATCGTACAAGTCCCACAGTTCCATTAATAAGACCTCCAGTCGTAGACGATGCAGCTGACTTCATCCTTGCGGTACATCAGATCTTCATAAGCCTTCTGACAGTCCTTCGGATCGATGATCCTGCCAATGAGCTTACGGATATCGACCGACTTATCCTTCAGAAGATCTTCACAGACTTTGAAATTACGTTCCATGGAATCATTGGAACCCGGGACCGCTTTGACGGAGACCGTCTCGTTGAACGCACCGAGGATCTTGAGATCTTTCATGTGGATCTTGGAAAAGACAGCAGTCAGATCTCCTTCGTAAGACTGTCGGGGCGAGCCCAGCAAGACGACTTGTCCGTATCTGCCGCAGCAGCCGATGCACTCTTCGATGACACCGGATAAGCCCGTGACATCCACCGTGATGTCGAAACCCTTTCCCTGCGTGAAGTTTTGCAAGACATCTTCTTTGTTTTCGTGAACGGTATGCTTCAGACCCATCGTTTCCGCCAAGGCACAGCGGTGAGCCATCGGATCGATGCCCAGGACATTGCAGCCCATCTTCTGAAACATCAGCGCCGTCAGGATGCCGATATTGCCCAGACCAAAGACGGCGACGTTGTCGCCCAGCCGCACCTTTGCCAGATTGACGCCCTGCAGCGCCACCAGCATCAGATTGAGTGCCGTGGCAGCGAGCGGATCGACGCCTTCAGCCAGTTTCAGGACCAGAGGTCCCTGTACGGAATCCGATGTCTTCCATTTCACCAGGGAGGCATGCGGGGCATTGAAAAAGACGGTATCGCCTTCTTCAAAGTCCATCACACTTCCGGCCTTGATCACTTTGCCGACCGAACAGTAGCCCGGCCGCACCGGATACTTGAAGCCTTTCTTCAAAGCATATGCCCGGGAAAGCTCCGTCCCGGCGGAGATCATCGAATATTCCGTCTTAATCAAGACTTCATCTGCCTGCAGATCCTTAGAGATCTCAGCTTTGTTGAGATGAGATTCTCCGATCCCGGTCAGTTCTACGAAATAAGATTCCATGTCCTGCCCTCTTTTTTATTCTTCAATGAAACCGAAATGGATCAACGCATTATAGACACCGTCTTCCGATACCTTATCGGTGACATAGTCTGCCGCATAGCGGCATTCCTTAGCCCCGTTGCCCATCGCAATGCCCAAGCCCGCCAGCTTCAGCATCTCGATGTCGTTGCCGCCGTCGCCGAAAGCACAGATCTCTTCCGGACGGATACCGAAGGACTCTGCCGTTTCCAGCATCGCTTCCCCTTTGTTTTTATGCAGCGGAGAGATCTCGCCGGCGATCGCCAGACGGTCGCATTCGCAGCCCTTTGCCAGGGAAATGACCTCTTCCCTGAGATCGCCTTGCGCGTAATAAAGCATCTGAATGACTCTCTCTCCTTCATACTTCTTGACTTCCGGGATGATGCCGTAAAGCATATCGAACAACGCCGCTTTTTCTTTGTCATCGACAGACAGATAGCCCTTGCCGTCATCCGTGCAGTAACGGTACGGGATCTGATGTTCATCCATGAAAGCGATCAGTTTCCTTACGGTCTTCTCTTCGATATAGCTGACCCGGACTTCATCCTTCTTCACGATATAGGCACCGTTGAGCAGGATCAGGGCGTCCATCAGATCCAGGACGCTTTGCGGTATGTTGTATAGTTCCTCATAGGAACGGGAGGTGTTCATTGCCAGGACATAGCCCTTTTCCTTCAGCTTTCTCAAGGAAGACAAAGTGCTCTCATGGAATTTGTGGACACTGTGGTCCAGCAGTGTCGAATCGTTGTCGAAACAGAACATCTTCATCTCGTAACGGTCTTCTTCGATCAGCCCGAGATCCACAAAGGCATCGTAAAGTCCGCCTTCCTCGATGGACTTCTTGCAGACATAGTCCGCCGCCGCCTTGGTGTTGTCTTTGGCGTCGGATACGGCGATGCCGATCCCCGCCATTTTTAACATCACATCGTCATTGCCGCCGTCGCCGGCTGCTGCGACCTCATCGGTCGTGAAGGAAAAGACCTGACAGAACTTCAGAAGACCGAAGCTCTTGTCGACCAGCGGCGCGCAGATGTTGCCGGAATTGCCCCAGGTCGAGATCAGAGCCCCTTCATCGATCTGTGCGATCAAAGGGACCTCTTCCTCTTTGGCGTGATAATAAAACAGATTGGTGACTTCCTCGTCCTCATACGGTTTGAACATGACGCTGCCCTTGGCATAGGAAAGCCAGTGACCGTTATTCACTTCATTGAGATCGCCCCAGTAATATACGTCGCCATTGATGTCGGCGTAGTGATAGGAGATCCCGTGGTCTTCGAAAAACCGCGTATAGGCTCTCGCCTTTTCCTTGTCGATCGCATAGCTTTTGAAATAAGCGTCTTCGACGATCGTCGTCGCTCCGGTGCCGATGATCTTGCAGTCGAAACGTTCCAGAAGATCCTTGGGAAACTTTCCCATCTCGGCGGCGATGCGGGAGGTGCAGATGCCTAACTTATAGCCCTTTTCCTTCAGCTTATCGAGCGCCTTCAGTGTCTGCTTCGGCACTTCTTCCGTCTCGTGGGAAAAGAGGGTGTCATCGATATCAAATAATATGCCCTTGATCATAATTACATATTAACATACGCTATAATTTAGGTATGATCAACAACATTCAAGTCGAGATCTGCATCGGCAATATCGACGATGCATTGCTCGCAAATAAATACCCGATCGATCGGATCGAACTCAATTCCGCCCTGGAGCTGGGCGGCTGTTCTCCGTCTTTGGAGACCCTGCGATACCTCAAGGAAAGGATCGGCAAGAAGATCTGCTGCATGGTCCGGCCGAGAGGCGGCGATTTCTTTTACAGCGAAAGCGAATTCCTGACGATGTTGAAAGACGCCGAGAACTTCCTGGACGCCGGAGCGGACGGCATCGTCTTCGGTTTCCTTCATCAGGACTTTACGGTCGATGCCGAAAGGACACAGAAGATGACAGATCTCATCCATTCCTATGGCGCGGAAGCGGTCTTCCACAAAGCCTTCGATGAGACCAAAGACCTCGATGCAGCGGCAAAGACCCTGGCCGCCTGCAAGATCGACCGCATTTTGACCAGCGGTGCCGCTGTCTATCCCGATATCCTTGAGGGATGCAAAAACATCCGCAGACTGTTTGAAAACTACGGCGACCGGCTGCAGTTCTTACCGGGCGGCGGCGTCCGCGTCGAAAACATCAAAGACGTCATCCTGACCGCCGGTTCCGGTCAAGTCCACATGACCGCCAAAAAGATGAACGAAGGCGGCTATCTGTGCCTGGATGAGGAACAGCTTCAAGCCATGTTGAAGGAAATAGCTTCCCTATAAGAAAGATGGCAAAGAAAAAAGACTTTCGGATCACCCGCAGGATGAAGAAACGGATCGGCCTTGCGATTGGTCTTTTGATCCTGGCCGCCGTAGCCTACGGCATCTTCCATGAGCCTGACTACAAGATCACGCCGTCTCCGTATTCGGAAAAACACGAGGCCGTCTATCAGTATATCCATGACGGCGATACGGCTGTCTTCTCCCTGGAGAACGGGGAGACCGTGACCTGCCGTTTCCTGGCGGTCGATACGCCGGAGATCGGCGAAGAAGGCTACGAAGAAGCCAAGCGTTTCACCGACAACAGCCTGGAGAAAGCTTCAAAGATACTCCTTGAAATCGATCCCAATTCCGAACGCTATGACGCTTACGAACGTCTGCTGGCCTGGGTCTGGGTGGACGGAGAGCTGATGCAGGAAAAGATCATCGAAAACGGCTTGGGAAAACTGGCTTATATCTATCACGACTACTTATATCTCGATCATCTCAAAGAGATCGAAAAAAATGTGACCGAACCGAAATAAAAACACAGTAGATAGGTGAAAGGAGGAAGGATATGGAAGACAACAAGATCGTTGAACTTTATCTGGACCGCGATGAAAACGCGATCGCTCAGACCAAAGCCAAATACGAGAACTACTGTTTCTCGATCTCCTACTCGGTCCTTCATGACCAGCAGGATTGCGAAGAAACGCTCAACGACACCTATCTTGCCGTATGGAACGCCATCCCGCCGCATCATCCGCTGAATCTGGCCACCTTCATCGGCAAGATCTGCCGCAACCTGTCCCTGAACAAGTGGCGCTATCTTTCCGCCGAAAAACGCGGCGGAGATCAAGTGACCTTATCGTTTGACGAACTGGAAGGATGCCTCGAAGACCGGAGTTTCCGGGAAAGCCCGGAAGAAAAAGCCCTGACAGAGACCATCAACGAATTTCTGGCCGAGCTCAAGGAGAACGAGCGGAACGTCTTCGTCTGCCGCTACTGGTATTTCGATCCGGTCGAAGACATCGCCAAGCGCTTTTCTTATTCCTCCAGCAAAACCAAAATGATGCTGAAACGCACAAGAGATAAGCTCAGAGACTATCTCATCAAGGAAGGAGTCGTACTATGAAAGCAGAAAAACTGATCCGTGCCATCAACGATATCGATGATAAGTATATAGAAG
>JAEEGL011014754.1_pt1 | contig 10219 bp, 8 predicted proteins | sample 9134231 | NCBI WGS metagenome assembly JAEEGL01 (sample SAMN16246548, study PRJNA631951) | gut metagenome | biome: gut microbiome; feature: rumen; material: fiber-attached | host: Bos | place: Iran: Karaj | collected 2018-10 | reverse complement strand
CCAGGTCGTAGCTGTCGGCGGGGTCCTCGCCGCCGGATACACATTCGGCAAGCTCATCCAAAACAAGATCTATACTGTCGCCGCCACGTTTGTCGCGGTGGAGTTTTTTATACAAATCAAAGGATAAGTTACGTGTTATTCTGCCCAGAAAAGCAGACAACACAGAGGGCTTCTGAGGCGGCATGGCGTTCCAGGCATGAAGCCAGGTGTCGTTGACACATTCTTCTGCATCCGAGCGGTTATAAAGAATGTTGTAAGCGATGGAACTGCAGTAAGCGCCGTACTTGCCGGATGATTCCGTAATGGCTGTTTCATTTCTGTCCCAATATAAATTTATGATATCGATATCAGTCATTCGGTTTTCCTCCTTCACCCTTATAGACGACAAAGAAAACGTTATCTTACACAAATCAAAAGATTTTTTGAAAGAAATTAAGTTTATAATATTTTAACATAAAAACTGCACCAAACGGGAAAATAGGTACTGAAAAATTGTGCACAATGTGTTATATATATAGTTAGGACTTCACGAAGGGAGACAGGACTATGAATTACATTGATATTGTTAACGGACCCTCCAAGGTTTCAAGAATTATTCAGGGCTGCATGAGAATGCCGGCATTGACCCGGGAAGACGCGGCTAAAGTTATCAGAACCGCTTACGACTGCGGCGTCAATTTCTTTGACCATGCCACATGCTACGGAGCAGGCGAGGCTGAAGTAAGATTTGCGGAAGCTTTCCCCGAGACGGGCCTTAAGCGTGAAGATATTTATATTCAGAGCAAGTGCGGTCTGTGCTTTGACAGAAATGAATTTGACTGGACTTATGACAATATCATTGAGAGCGTCGACGGAATACTTTCAAGACTTAAGACCGATTACCTTGACACCCTTCTTTTGCATCGCCCGGACGTTTTGTTTGACCCCGAGGAAGTTGCGAAGGCCTTTGATAAGCTGGAAAAAGAAGGAAAAGTTAAGTGGTTCGGCGTCAGCAATCTTGTGCCCATGCAGATTGAACTTTTGAAAAAATATGTGAAGCAGCCGCTTGTCATCAATCAGGTACAGCTTTCTCTGGAACAGTCTCAGCTTATCGATCAGGCGCTTTATATGAACAATAAGACTACCGATTTCTCGGTTAATCGTGACGGCAACTGCCTTGATTACTGCAGACTTAAGGATATTACCATTCAGGCGTGGTCGCCTCTTCAGTTTGGTATGTTCGGGGGTTCTTTTATCGACAACCCCGACTTCCCCAAGCTCAATGAAGCGTTAGGTAAAATTGCGGAGCGCGAAGGCGTGTCCAAGGCGGCTGTTGCTTTGGCATGGATTCTTCGTCATCCTGCGAAGATGCAGGCTATTATCGGTTCCATGAACCCTGCTCACATCAAGGATGCCTGTGCGGCAGCAGATGTGAAGCTCTCTCATCACGACTGGTATGAACTGTATCTTGCGGCAGGTAAATTTTTGCCTTAAGGATTTGGAGGATTTGACTTGAAGGTTATTGTTTTAGGCGGCTTTTTGGAGCAAAAGCACAAGGACCTTATTAATAAAACGGCTCGTGAGGCCGGAGCGGAGGTTCTTTTTACGGAGTCGGAGGATAACATTCCCGAGGAGTTTAAGGATGCGGAAGTTTTGTACGGATTCGGTGTCAAAACGGCTGCCACCAGCAAGAGCCTTAAGTGGCTGTGCTTTACTTCTGCCGGAGTTGAGTCAATGCTAAAGCCCGGTGCTTTTGCCAATGAAGACTGCATACTTACCAATTCCTCGGGCTCTTACGGAGTCTCAATAGCGGAACACATTATAGCTGTTTCGCTTATGATGATGAGGAAGATGACATACAATTATGCTTTGGCTTTAAAGGGCGAATGGGGCGAGAGACTGCCTCAGAGGTCCCTTATAGGTTCCCGGATTACCGTCCTTGGAACCGGCGATATAGGAAGTTCTTTTGCCAAAAGGGCGGCGGCTTTTGAACCTGCACGCATTATAGGCGTTTGTCGCAGCGGCAAGTGCGATGAGCCCTGTTATGACAAGGTTCTTAAGGTGGATGAGCTGGACAGTGTACTGCCCGAGACCGATCTTTTGGTAATGAGCCTTCCCGATACGGTTGAGACGAGAGACATTCTTTCACGGGAAAGACTGGCGCTTCTTCCCCATGATGCATTTATTGTTAACGTGGGAAGAGGCTCGGCAATTGATGAAGATGCTTTGGTGGAGGCACTTGAGTCGGATAGACTTGCAGGAGCGGCGCTTGATGTATTCAGGCAGGAACCCATTCCCGCGGGCAGTCGTCTCTGGACCACCCGCAATCTTCTCATAACGCCTCATGTAGCAGGCAATCTTACTGTCGGCTACACCGTAGACAGGAATGTGGAGATGTTCTGCGAGGACCTTCTTAACTACGCAGAGGGACGGCCTTTAAAGTATTTGGTGGACAAGAAAAAGGGTTACTAGGAATAGTGAGGGAAAAATGGCTGATATAATCAGGGTTAACGACAATACTTACAGAATAGAGGATGGCGGAGTGCGGTTCTTTCTTTTGACGGGAGAGGAGCGTGCACTGATGATTGACTCAGGCATGAATACGCCTGATGCCAAGACCATCGTCGAGGGACTTACGGACCTTCCGGTTGAACTTCTCAACACTCATGCAGACAGAGACCATGTGTCGGGCAATGAAGCCTTCAGACATTTCTACATGAGTCCGGATGAAGCTGACAACCTTAAGGCAAAAGGTGCCGACCTTACCAAGCGCATCGTGCCTGTTCATGAAGGCGACATAATTGACCTTGGAAACCGTCCTCTTGAAATCATTGACAATCCCGGCCATACTCCGGGCAGCATTGCAATTTTAGACATTAACAACCGTGTGCTCATAGGCGGCGACGCAATTCAGGACGGCAACATTTTCATGTTCGGTCCCCAGAGAAATATTTACGACTACGTTAAAAGCCTCAAACACATACTGACATTTAAACACCGTTTCGACACGATTTATCCTTCTCACGGCAATTTCCCCGTTGAGCCCGGGCTTATCGAGCAGCTTATAGAAGGCGCTGAAAGCATTATCCGCGGCGAGGTAAAAGGGGAAGAAATGGATCTCTTCGGCAACCCTGTCAGACTGTATAAGTTTCCTTATGCAGGTTTCTTTGGCGACAGATAGGGTACGAGGCGGAGGCTCTTAGGAGCAGGGAGGACCCTCATGCAATACAGAACAGACAAAAACGGCACAGAACTTTCCATGCTTGGCTTTGGCTGCATGCGTTTTACCAAGAAAGGCAACGCCATCGACATTGACAAGGCGGAAAAAGAAATTATGGCAGCTTACCGCGCCGGCGTCAATTATTTTGACACAGCATACATCTATGCGGGAAGCGAAGCCGCAATAGGCGAAATCTTTGAGCGCAATCATATCCGCGACAAGATTAAGATTGCCACCAAGCTTCCCCAGTATATGATCGGCAATCGTGCAGGTCTTGACAGATTTTTTAATGAAGAACTGTCTCGACTTCGCACCGATTACATCGATTACTACCTTATGCACCATCTCACTGACATAGCTATGTGGGAGAAGCTTAAGAACGTAGGAATCATTGACTGGATTAAGGACAAAAAAGAAGCCGGAATCATTAAAAATATCGGTTTTTCCTATCACGGTAACACCGACAATTTCCTTAAAATTTTAAATGACTACGACTGGGACTTCTGTCAGATTCAGTACAATTACCTCGACGAGGTTACCCAGGCCGGAGTTGAAGGCCTTAAGGCCGCTGCAGCCAAGGGCATTCCCGTGGTTATTATGGAGCCTCTTCGCGGAGGTAAGCTTGTTAACATGCTTCCTTCCGGGGCTTTGGAGGCTATGCGTGAAAGCGGACGTAACTGGTCCCCTGCCGAGTGGGCATTTCGCTGGCTATACAACCAGCCCGAAGTAACCGTAGTGCTTTCGGGTATGAATTCCGTAGAGATGGTGGAGGAGAACTGCCGTATTGCTTCAGATACCCTGGCAGGTTCTTTGACTGACAGCGATTTTGCGGTATATGACAAGGTCATCTCGGCTATAAAGGCAACGGAAAAAGTAGGCTGCACCGGCTGCCGCTACTGTATGCCCTGCCCCAAAGGCGTGGACATTCCCGGCATCTTCCGCGCCTACAATACCATGTTTTCTGAGTCAAAGAGTGCCGGTCGATTCCAGTTTGCGCAGGCAGTGGGCCTTACCAAGGAGCCTTCTTTTGCCACCCAGTGCATCGGCTGCGGCAAGTGTGAAATGCACTGCCCTCAGGAACTTCCCATCCGCGAGAAGCTCAAAGAAGCAGACCGCGCCCTGCGCCCCCTTCCCTACAAAATCGGCATCAACGTTGTGCGCAAATTTATGTTCAGAAAGGGGAAAAAGTCCTCATAAATTCCGGTGGTTGTGGATAACTCGCCCCGCGGCTTTTGGCCGCGGGGTTTTTGCTGTGTTTTTTGCACGCGGGTGGGTGATAATGGCCTTTTTCCGGCACATGGACGGGTGCTGAGGCTTCTTTTTTGGGCATTTGTTGACCCTGCAAAACAAAAATGCCGTTTAGGGTCATTTTGCAATAGACCATTATATTGCTTCGGATGACTCAGTGAGGCTATTATTCGCCGTAGGGTCAACCATTCTTTTATTTTATGCACTTACAGGGGCCTTTAAGGGCGCTTTATGCTGGCCCTGCGGGCATGAAAAGTGCCGTGGGGTCAACACATTGCATTTCTTGCAGCGAATATTATGCGCGGACAGGGCAAAAGAATCCTCGCATAGATACTTTTAGCCAAAAAAGAAATTAGTCTGCGCCGTTTTTTGGACTTGTTGACCCTATACAAACGGCGGATGGTGGCATAGTCTTAATGGGCACATTGTATTCGAGTATTTAAATCAGGAGAAAGATTAAGAGTATGAAGAAAAGAGTTTTATTATTAGCAACAATAGTCGGCGCGGTGCTTTCTTTGTCCGCTTGCGCAGCCAAAGAAACAAGCGTATCTGTGAGCGCATTAGACGCTCAGGTGACATCAGCTTCCGTCAACACTGACGTGCCCGTCGCTTCCGCGGAAAAAGAAACCGAGCCTGCGGTCGAAGAAATATATTTTGCAGTTGAGGACGTCTTCACCATCACCCTTGACGATGTCAAATACACCGTCGTAACCGGCAGCCCCGTGGGCGGCACCATCTACGCAGACGACACCTTGACCCTCGATGCCGGCGGAGAAAAAATCGAAACCAAAGTCGTTTCCTTCGAAACCATTCAAGGCGAACACCCCACCTCAGCAAGCGAAAACGAAAACATCGCTGTCTGGCTCGACAAATACCTGAGCGAAACGGTTGTGTCTGGGGATAAATTGGTGAAAGAACTCATAGATTAGCCATCTGCTTGTTTTACCAGTTTGAGGTACAGACTTGTATATAATTTGAGAGTAGTCACTTTAATGACTACTCTCTCTTTGAAAATAACTATTTAAGGTTTTTACGCATACGTGTAAGCACTGTAAGGTTATGTTGTTCGGTCTTGGTAAAATCGGTCCATTCGACACTCTTGCCACCATTTACGTACCATTCTTTTTGGTTAAAGACTTCTTGTACTTCAGAATCCTTAAAAGCATGGTGTCTGTTAGCGTAAGTAAGATTAATAAGATACTGAACAAAGGAGCGCTTGCTTTCGTACTGTTCGGAATAATATTCCTCATAGTATCCTGAAACGAAGTCTTCATCAATAGTGGTATTTGTAAGAGTATAAAGAATAACTCTTTCGTCGATAGTAGTAGGGGTTGCTTGAAGGGGTATAGCATCTTCAAGAACAGTGGTAGTCTCATCCGCATTAGGCACATTATCGAGAACTTCTTCCTTAGGTTTTCTTCCAACAAGAAAAAGGATAACCCCAACAATAGCCACTACTGCAAGAACTTTATATAAGTTAAATGAAACGCCACACTTCTCTACCTGTTTTGTAATTGTAATTACTACAGGCATTGAACCACCGTTAGTCATCAGTGTCGCCTTTGATTAACTTATCTAATAAAGTACCAGCCGAATCCTCACAGTGGAATTTTACACTCTGCACCTTATATTTCTCGACAGTACGACCAATAAAAATAGTACCATTGGGACTCATAGTTATTCCTGTCTTCTTTACTGTATGAACGGAGCCGGTAGCTTCTTCACACGGAATATCGTGGTTAAGGACATTATAAAGACCTTCAGGATTAAGTTTGAGCAATAACGCGACAACCGCAGCGGGCGGAAGAGTCGGTAATAACGTCCTGATGTCAGCAGGGGCAAGGGTAGTCTCAACAGCTACAATTTCGTTGTCATCATAGTTCTTCATATAAGCCTCCTTTAATCCGGTAAATTTGACGAAAGGAGGACGCTATGCTATCATAGGGGCGTGTTCATATAGAATGACACGTAGCGTCCGCCTCTCAGTAACAGTGAACGGTTGCTTCGAGTAAAAGGACATAAAAAAACGGAAGTGTGCCAGCACCTCCGTTTTTTGTAACTCAAATAAGACAGATTCTGGTCACGGTCTGCAATAATAATTTCTTGATGAAAGTATGAAGTTTTTCATTATGAATCTTTTCATTTTTTCTATTCACCCGGTTTATGGACGGACTAAATACTATCCATTTGCCTTGCCTAATACTCTTCTGAATTCATTATATAATTCTGACAACTCATAGCACAAGAGGTATTTCAAAAAAAATATTCTTATATAGCAAAATTGTGTGTTTTGCTTTAAATTTGCTAAGACAACTTGCTTTTTCAGCAAAACGCACATATACATTGCATCTATTATATGTTAAATTTAAGATGTATTGTTTAATTTGTGGTGTAAAAGAAAGCGCAGACTTGTCTGCGCTTTCTTCATTCCTCTTGATATTTATGGATGAATAGAGAACTTTAAAAAATAGTGATATACTGATAATGAGTTTGTAGCAAAAAAGAAAATGTATCGGGGAAACAGCAATGAATTACGATGAAATGCGAGCAGGTTTTGAAACAGCATATATTGATGGCTCATTGGCATCATCAATCGCTTACAGACCGCAATTCATTTCAAATAACTACAAAGAAGGAAAAAAGGTTTTGTCCTCAATAGAGGATGAATTGAGTAAATGCGACCACTTTCAGATAAGTGTGGCTTTTATCACCATGAGCGGAATTACGCCTTTGCTTCAGACGTTGAAGGAACTTGAGACTAAAAATATTCCGGGTGAAATTCTTACTACTAATTATCTTTCTTTCAGCGAGCCCAAAGCGCTTAAAAAACTCAATGAATTATCTAATATAACTTTGAGAATGTATGATGTCGATGCAGCGGGAGAGGGCTTTCATACTAAGGGATACATTTTCAAAAAAGATGAAACTTACAGAATAATAATCGGGAGTTCTAACATTACCAGCACAGCTCTTACCAGCAATCGTGAGTGGAATACCAAGCTTATTTCTACCGAACAGGGAGAAATGGCTAAAGAAATTGTGGCTGAATTCAATGAACTTTGGAATTCAAAGAATGCTCGCTCATTTGATGAATTCTATGAGATATATAAGACCGGATACGACATAATAAAGCATCAAAGGGAAAATGCCAAGAAAGATGAAATCGTATCTTTAGTAAAGTATTCATTAAAGCCTAACAGCATGCAAAGCGGGTTTATAACAAACCTAAAGAAGTTGCTTGACGAAGGGGCCACGCGTGCGTTACTGATATCTGCAACAGGAACAGGAAAAACCTATGCTTCTGCTTTCGCCATGAGAGAACTTGGATTTAAGAGAGTTCTGTTTTTGGTTCATAGAGGGCAACTTGCCAGGCAGACAAAAAAGGCTTATGGCATGGTATTTCAGAATATGGTCTCAATGGGATTGGTAGGAGCCGGCTACAGTGATTACGACGCAGATTATGTATTTGCTACAGTACAAACAATTAATCGTGATGAACACCTGACGGAGTATGTATCCGATCATTTCGACTGCATAATTATTGATGAAGCGCATCATGTTCCGGCTAATACTTATCAAAAGATTATGAAGCATTTCACACCTAAGCTTTGGCTGGGAATGACAGCTACACCTGATAAGCGTGATGACAATATTGAGGGCAGAAATGTTTATGAGATATTCGATCATCAAATTGCCTACGAAATACGTTTACAGCAAGCCATGGAAGAAAATCTGCTTTGCCCGTTTCACTATTTTGGAATTACTGACTTATCAGTAGTAGGTGATGACGATGTAAAAGGTCGTGATTTCGGACTACTGACATCTGACGAACGTGTTAAGCATATTATTAATCAGGCAAGTTATTACGGCTTCAGTGGTAGCAGGGTTAAAGGACTTATTTTTTGCAGTAGCATTAGGGAAACTGTAGAACTATCTGAAAAGTTTAATAATACTGTTAATCCTGAGACCGGAAGAAAGTTTAGAACTATAGCATTAAACGGTGATGCGACTGAAAAGGAAAGAGAAGAGGCGTTTGAAAGGCTGGCGATGGATGAGGACGAAGCGGCAGACTTCAGGCAGCCGCTTGATTATATCTTCTCTGTAGAGATCCTTAATGAAGGTGTTGACATCGTTGAAGTTAATCAGGTAATTATGCTTCGCCCTACTCAATCACCAATAGTATTTATTCAGCAACTTGGAAGAGGTCTTAGAAAAGCACAAGAAAAAGAGTATGTTGTTATCCTCGATTTTATAGGCAATTATAATAATAACTTTATGATTCCCATAGCTTTATCCGGTGACCGTTCCTACAACAAGGACAATATTCGCCGCTATCTCATGGAGGGTGGTCGAGTTATTCCGGGTGCATCTACGGTACATTTTGACGAGATATCTCGCGGAAGAATTTATGCGTCAATTGACAAAATGTCTACCACACTGAAAATGCTTACGGAAAAGTATAACGTTCTCAAAGACCGTCTTGGCAAAGTTCCGTCAATCTTGGATTTTTATGAGAACAGTGAAATTGACCCGATGCTTTTCGTTGAATATTCCGGCTCATTTGATAAGTTTGTGAGAAAGGTTGATAAAGACTATAAGATTTCTTTCTCGGAAAAAGAAGAAAGAATGCTTGAGTTTGTCTCAAACGTTATTATGAACGGAAAAAGAATCCACGAACTATTGATGCTGAAAATGCTTCTTGAAAACGGGGAGTTTACATCAACCGAGTTTAAGGAAGCGCTTGAGAAATATGGTGAAAGATATAGAGCAAATGATTGCAATTCTGCCTATAGGGTAATAACAAAAGAGTTTTTAAACAGTGATGCGGATAAAAAGCGTTACTTCGATGTTGATTTCATAGAAAAATCCAAGGTATCAAATGCACTTTTGACTAAGACACTTTCTTTCTACGAAAAGTTGAAGAATGCATTGTTCCAAAAAGAGTTGATGACCTTAATTGAGTACGGAATGAGACGATATAAGGACATGTATGGTAATCATGACGAAAATAATCTTGTTCTCTATCAAAAGTACTCAAGAAAGGATGTCTGCAGAATCCTTAATTGGGATAAGGACGATAGCTCAACGGTGTATGGATACAGAATTAAGCATGGTACCTGTCCGATTTTTGTAACGTATGAAAAAGCCGAGGATATTTCGGATACTACAAAGTATCCGGATGAATTTGAGCGTGTATCCATAAATCCGGATGAGTTCAGTAACAGAATATTTAGTTGGATGACCAGAAGTAAGGTGAAACTTTCGAGCCCGGAGGCGCAGCAGATTATTCATGCGAAAGAAACCGGTCTGAAAGTTCTGCTTTTTCTGAAAAAGAGTGACGGAGAAGGAACAGACTTTTACTACATGGGAGAAGTTGATCCTGTTGATTGGAAACAAACGACTATATCCGACAAAGACAAAAAGGAAATACCAATAGTAAACTTTAAACTCCGACTTCGTAACGAAGCCAGAAAGGATATATTTGACTATTTCACAGCATAGGAGAAAGAAAATGAAAACCATCCGCGTAGTCGCCGCCATCATCACGGCGGTTAATGATAAAAATGAGCCCATCATCTTTGCGACTGAGAGGGGTTACGGAGAGTTTAAGGGGGGATGGGAGTTTCCCGGAGGAAAGATCGAAGAGGGGGAGACGCCCGAGGAGGCCCTTAAGAGGGAGATTCGTGAGGAACTGGATACGGAGATTGAAGTCGGCGAGCTGATTGATACGGTGGAGTACGATTATCCGAAGTTTCACTTGTCGATGGATTG
>JAEEGL010340834.1_pt1 | contig 10219 bp, 10 predicted proteins | sample 9134231 | NCBI WGS metagenome assembly JAEEGL01 (sample SAMN16246548, study PRJNA631951) | gut metagenome | biome: gut microbiome; feature: rumen; material: fiber-attached | host: Bos | place: Iran: Karaj | collected 2018-10 | reverse complement strand
GCCATAAGTACCCTCCATAACCATAACAATAAATATGCGAATTACACTTAACAAAATATTAAGTCGCAAAAATAATAAAAAAATACCCCCTAATTTGCAATACTTTTTTCGAATAATTTTTTACGCTAATATCTAGGGGGTAATCTTTGATTTCCCCCTCTATATTCTTAAATTTTTCAAGTTGAGAAAAAGAGGCAAAAAAAGTATAATATTTTGCGATGAAAAAACTGGTCAAATTTTTACTTCCATTTTTAGTAGTTAGTTCTGCTGTTTTAAGTGGTTGTAAAAAAGATAAAAATGATGACAATAGAATCCTTATTGATTTTGGTGATATTCATGCATCCGAAACAACTGAAATTGATTTTGAAAAACTCAATGAACTTGTAAACGCAAAAGAAAATTTCTTATTTGTTGTTAGTACCAACACTTGTGGATGTTGGAATGAATTTAGACCAAATCTCGAAAGATACATAGCTGATAATAAATTAATCTGCTACAGAATGGACTACAACACAATCAAAGATTTAGCGGCAGATGCCTACCAACTCTATCATCTTTCTAGTAGCACCACCACATTTGCAATTTTTGAGAATGGAAAAGTAAAAACCACTCTTTGCACTTCTGATAATGAAAAAATCATGTATGACGAGAAGAAGTTCGCTCAATACATGGATGAAAACATCAAATTACCAGGTTGTTATTTTATAACAAAAAATGACTATTTCTCGATTAAAGACTCCGATAAAAATGCAGTAATTTATTTCGAAAGAACAAAGTGTGGCGATTGCGGATCATTAAATCCAGGACTTCTCCGCTCATATGTTAAGAATCATCCAAATATGAAGAAATTATTTGTGGTTGATGTTCAACCATATTACGGAACTGACGAATATCAATCCATAAAAGATGGATTTGGAATGTCGGAAATCGATAAAGACGGAAATCCAAATAATCCTTATGGATTTGGAGCAGGTGTTTTCCCATTCTTCTCTTATATTGAAAATGGTATTTACGCGTCAGGCGCAGTCGTATACAACGATAGAGTTAATTCAGAATTAGTAGTAATCGATTCTTATTACACCACTGAAAGAGTCGCTTCTCTTGAATATACAAATGCAGTAGTTAAAGGAAAACAACTTACAAATGATGATGTAAGCATTCGTGGTGAATACGTCTCATGGAATCACGATTCTGCTGATAAAGTTTATGAAGGCATCTTAAATTCCTTCTTGGACTATGCCCTTCCAAAAGTAACATTCGAATTCTAAAAAGAAAACCGGCATAGCCGGTTTTTATTTTCCTAATAAATCAATTCGTTTCTGGTCTAATTCTTCTTTTGTAATTAGATTTCTTTTATATAAATCTTCGTATTGTTCGTAAAGTTCTTGTTCTTTGCTTTTTGGCGCTTCTTTTACATCCACCACTTTTACAACGACTTTTGGTTGTGGTTGATATTCTGGATATTGTTCAGGATTTTTAGCCATAATTGAAAGTCTAAAGATTAGTAATACTAATGCTCCTGCACCAAAAACAGCGGAAGATCCCATTAAAATATCACCAAGTTGACCGTTTCCTAATAACGCTAAAATTGCACCAGCAATAAAAACACATCCACCAATGGAAACAAGAATAATTCCGAGAATTAAAAATAATTTATCTTTTTTCATGCTTTTAATCTCTTAGTAATTTCATTAGCTTTTTCAATTATTTCGTTAACATCTTGATCAACAAAGAACTGGTGATTGAAATATAAAACCTTGCCGTTAATCATTGTCATTTTGACACAATCTTTTGAACCAGAATAAACGATATTTTTAGCAATATTATTGATAGGCTGCATAGCAGGATTTCTTAAATCAATCATAATGATATCTGCGTTTTTACCTTCTTCAAGAACATCAGAATTGTTTAATCCTAAAGCATGGGCACCATTAACTGTAGCCATCTTCAATACATCAAAACCATCCATGACTGATGCATCATGGTTAGTGACTTTTTGAAGTGTTGATACAAGATACATTTCTTTAAACATATCAAGTGAGTTATTTGAACCGGCTCCATCTGTACCAATGGCAATTGTTAATCCAGCTTTTTGATATCTATAAAGAGGGGCGATTCCAGATGCTAATTTAAGGTTTGAACATGGGCAAGTTACAATGTAACAGTTGTGTTTCCTAAAGATTTCAACTTCTTCATCAGTGAAAAAATTGCAATGGAATCCGCCACCACCATAATCGAAGAATCCTAAAGAATCCAAATATTTTACTGGTGTCAATCCATGTCTTTCAACACAGCCTTGAACTTCAGCTTCGGTTTCACCAATGTGTAAGAAAATTGGAGCTTTAAGTTCGTGAGCAAGTTTAACAACGTCTTTTATTCTTTCTTCTGAGGTTGTGTATTCTGCATGAATACCCAAAAAATAGGAACACAATGCATCTGGTTTATTAATTGTTTGATATCTTTCTCTTAATAGAGAAATTGGTTCTGAATCTGATGTGGCAAGACAAACACTTCTAAATCCAAGCTCTTCACTTGCTTTTACAATTTCTGGAACACGGAAATACATATCAAATGCAGCAGTAATACCAGAAGTTAAATATTCAAGAATTCCAAGTTTGGTTAAATTATAAATGTCTCCATCTTGGAACTTCTTTTCCATAGGAAAGATGGTTTGATATAACCAATCATGAAGAGGTAGGTCATCTGCACATGAACGAGCAAAAACCATTGCTGTATGAGCATGAGCATTTTTAAATCCGGGCATTAATAAGTTTTGTTCACAATCAATTACACGATCAGGAACTTCTCCGTCATAATGAGGACCAACATAAAATATTTTGCTATCTTTAACAGCAATTTCTCCCGAAAAAATCTCCGAAGATTTCATGGTTAAAATTCGGGCATTTTTAAGTAAAGTAATCATCTTCAATTATTGCTCGTCGTCTTTGTCAATGTAAGGTTTGAGCATTTCTTTTGGAGCACCGCAAATTGGGCAGCTGCCATCAGGAAGTGGAGTAACGATTTGTCCACAGATTGCGCAATGATATTTGTGTTCTTCCATTTTATGAACCTCCGTTAACATTGAGTAATATTAGTATCATATATCACACACATATTTGCAATTTCTTTCGGTAAGAAACTATGTTTAATCCAGAAAGCAAAAACATATGAAAAACCCAGGAATTTTTACGAATTTCCTGGGATTTCCTATATATTTTTCTTATTTTTTGAAAATTTCAATACCTATTTGAACAAGCTGTTGCATTTCTTCTAAAACAGCGAATTCATATGGCCCGTGATGGTTATAAGAACCTGTGCCTAAATTTGGACATGGACAACCTTTAAATGAGAATGTTGCACCATCAGTACCACCACGAACTGGTTCATATCTTGGATCAATATCTAATCTCTTAAACACCTTTTCAATGTACTTTTTACACTCAGGTTGTTTACTGATAATTTCAATCATGTTTTTGTATTGATCTTTAATCTTAAGTTCAATCTTTGCTTTTGGATATTTTCTACGTAAGTTAATTGTAATCTCGTTAAATTGATCAACTTGCTTTTTCAAAATATTCTTATCGTGATTTCTTAAGATAAAATGAGCTATAGCTAATTCACAATTTCCAGACATGTCTGTTAAGTGGTTAAAACCTTCATAACCTTCAGTCTTTTCTGGAACCATTTCCTTTGGAAGTTTTGTAATAAAATCAGCAAGAATTGCTGCAGCATTAACCATAATTCCTTTCGCAGAACCTGGATGAATGGTTTTTCCGGTAACCTTGACTTCGGCTGCTTTAGCATTGAATGTTTCAATGTTAATAATGTTTGGATAACTTCCATCAAATGTGTACGCAAATTTAGCTTTAAATTTTTCTCTATCAAGTTCTTCGGCACCGCGGCCAACTTCTTCGTCAGGTGTGAATAAAATGTACATTGGCCTACGTTCACTTTGGTCTAGCTTCAAAACAGCTTCTGCTACTTCCATAATAATGGAAACACCAGCCTTATCATCTGCACCAAGAAGTGTAGATCCATCCGTTGTAATTAAAGTTTTACCTTTTAATGCTTCAAGAACATCATATTCTTCTGGATCTAAATATCTTCCACTAGTGCCAAGTTTTATTCTCTTGCCACTATATTTTTCAATAATTTGAGGATTTACATTTGTTCCACTAAAATCAGGAGCTGTATCAACATGAGCGCAAACTCCAATTGGTTCAAGTTCTTCATTTCCGGGAATAAAGGCATAAAGCCTTCCGGTTTGAGTCAATTCATTTTGAACACCCATTTGATCCAATTCACTCTTTAGCAAATTAAGCAAATCCCACTGCTTTTGTGTAGAAGGAGAAGTTGGAGAAAAATCATCTGATTGAGTGTCAATTTTTACGTATTTGATAAATCTTTCAAGTAACATATTCATCACCTTTTTATTATTAGTCTTCTAACTCAAAGAGTTGTACAGCTGTCAAATCATTGAAATTCATTCTAAAATCAATAAATGTTGTGTTTTCGATAGTAAGTTCTAACTCTTCTGAATCATAAGACATATTGTCTTTATAACAATCTTGATCTGCACCATTTAATGGTAAATAGGTTTCTTCGCTTGTTTCTAAATCAACCATCTTTACTTTGTAAACTCCTGCCTCAAATTCATTTTTAAGGAAATAGCCAGTTAGTTCGCTATCAAGATTAATGGTAGTAAATGTAACGCTATCCTTCTCAATTACCAATTGATAAACAGCAAAAACAAGATTTTCTCTATATGTATAATCTAAAACGATATCAGTTTCACTAAAAGTGAGACCAAATTGATAAATGTGATTTTCAGAAAGAACAAATAAAGAATTATTTCTGATATTAGCACCATCTCCAAGGCTTAAAAGGTAGGTTCTAAATGCTAATTGTTCATCTTCTGAGAAATTCTTTAATGTAATCGTTCCAGGTTTTTTAGCATCAATTTCAAAATATCCTTCTTCGGTTGTTGGGAATGCAAAATCAAGAATTCCGTTTGATAAAGTCTTAATTGTATTTCCTGGCCAATCGACTTTATTGTAAACAATACGGACATTGCCTTCTGAAATATTTGTGGAAATAATTTCCATTTCATAAAGAGTTGGACTTACAAATTTTCTATAGTGAACACTTGTTTGGCCTTCTTCTTTAACCCAACCTGAACCTGGTTGCTCAAGAGCTGCTTCAAAAGCATCTAACTCTGCTTGGGTTGTTCCTGATATATCAACAAAAGGTTGAATATCGTTCTTGTATTCGTATAAGCATTCCTCACCATCATATACAGGGAAGTTGAGCTCTAAAATCTGATATGGGAATAATCCCTTGAAGAATAAATCGATTTCATCTTTTAATTCTCCCTCAACTGTAACTGAAATAAAGATATTCAATCCAGCAAGGTTGTCATTAATTGATAAAAGGGCGTATGTTAAACGTTCATCATACTTTTTGGCACCCAACGCTTCATATAATGAAGAAATATCATCATCGAGGTTACTATTGTTGTAAGTAATTGATTCGTTGTTTGAACCATATGGAATTGAGAAAGAGAATGATAAGGAATCTAAATCTTCAACTTGCTCAAGTGCATCTGAATTATCATCAAAATACCAGATTCCATAGTTTCCAGTTTCACCATTAAATAATTCTCTGAATGAGGAGTCTTTAGTTAAAGTTAAACTGCCTTCAATTTCTTTGAATTCATCATTCATAACTTTCATTGAGTCTTTAACTTTTTGTTGTTTATGACCTTCATTACCAGTAATAATGCTATAAATAGCATCTTGCTTAAGTTCATTTGAGAATTGTTGGTAAAGAGTTTTAATAGTAGTGTTTTGAACACCACCTTTTGTGATGAAAGATTCGCTATTAATATCTGTAGCATTAAGTCCAAACTTATCAAATAAAGCAGCGATAAATTTATTGGTTCTTGATGTATTTGGGTGGCTAATCTTTCTTAAATCAGCATTCTTATACCATTTTGAAGCACCAATTTGACCTTTAAAGCCAGGTTCGGCGATATAATCACCATAAGCTTGGTGAGCTTCATCTTTAATCATGCGTTTATTAACTTCGTAACAGAATTTTCTCCACTCATTAACACGTGAGGCTTTCATATCGACAAAGTCGTATTCGTAGGTAAAACCATAATCAAGGTATGGTAGTGCATTTTCAATGTTCTCTGTAAACAGAGAAAGTGTGTAAGTTGGTGATTCGACTGCCATCTTGTAATCAAGGGTGATTGACTCGTACCAACTTGTTTGTAGTGTTTCGCTTCCTTGATTCAAATCAACTTTAAATAAAACATCGCCAGTAATTAAATCGTTACTATCAATGTTTAACGAAAGTGAAATTGTGCAATTGTAATCATATTTATAAGCAGGATCTTCATCCTTTTTGTCTCCGGTTGTAGGATCAAAGTAAACTACACCAACAAGTGAATCAGTATACTTAGTTCCAAAGGAAAAACTTTGTCCAACTGACTCGAAAAATCTTTTTAAACAGCTTAATTGAGTCATTGGAGGTTTTGAATAATCTAAATCATCAATCTTGTCGCCTTGGCTATCATAACTTTGATAAAGACTTGCAATATCAGTTAATGCACCAGCAGAATCACTTTGTGCAATACGTTTTCCAGCACGGCTCTTCTTTGAAGAAATAGTATCTAAATCACTTGGTTTATAGTTATTAAGACTCTTTTCTACACCATTTAAAGCAACTGAGACTTTATCGTAAGGAGTAGTTGGAGTTCTGTATTTACTTCTTGATTTGCAACCAGACAAAATAGAGGCACATAATGCGCCTAGAGCTAAGACAAGTGTTGTTTTTCTCATGCTATTTTTGTCCTTCTTTCCACAATTAATATCGCAAAAAAATAAAGATTTAACAAGTAAAATATTTATTTTATTTCAAAATTATTCTTAAAAAGTAAGAATCAATAATATTTTCGTAAGACATAATCATACACGATAGTATGTGAAAAGCAAATAAAAAAGCACTTACAAAGTGCTCTTGATTCATATATTTGGGAACTTTTTTTATAAGTCCACTTTTACTATTTCATTTGTCTTTGCTTTAAAGAAGTAGAGAGTGTCAATAAAATTGTGATCGCCTACTAAATAGCGAATCAAATGAAGTGTAGCGAGAGAAGAAACTGCTCCGACCATTGGTCCTAAAACTCCATCTCTTGGTTCTTCTAAAACGCCCTCATCAACCACATCCAAAAGTGATTTATTTTTAAACAAACAAAACTGTCCACATTCGCCATCAACACCGACATGAAGAGATAAAATTTTTGCTTTTTTGCAAGTTTCAGAAATAATTAATTTTGTAGCCCAATTATCGACGGCATCCACTACAACATCAAAGCCAGAAATTGTATTTGAAATATTATCCTTTGAAATCTTTGTAAACAAAGATTGAATTTTTGCTTCTCCATTTCGTTTTTGAAGTTGCTTTTTTACTATGTCTACTTTTGGTTCTCCGATATGTTTTTCAGTTAACAAAATTTGACGATTAAGATTAGAAATTTCAGCAACATCAAAATCACAAAGTGTGAGGTTTTCTACGCCATTCGTAACAAGGTAAGTTGAAACGGTTTGGCCAATTCCGCCAGCTCCAATAATAAGAACTTTTGTTTGTTTCAAAATAGAAAGTTTTTCCTCACTAAATGTTGAGAGTTCTAATGTTCTATCATAACGGCCCATTATCCGCCACCTCTAACATGAATTTCTTCAATAACATCACCGTCATTTAAAACGTATTCTTTGAACTTTTCACGCTTAATAAAAGTTCCATTTACGGACACAACTAGCCAAGGAACAGCTTCAACATTGTGGTAATCTAAAAGACCTTGAATTGTTAAACCTTCAGGGTATTCATTTGAGTTTACAGAGTTAACTTTTAATCTCATTTTTCGTTAATCCACATGTATAAAAACATTTGAGTTCTAACGGACATAAATGCTTTTTCTAAAAACAGAGTTTTTACTTCTTCTTTAGTATACCATTTTGCGATGATTTCTTCATCCACAAAACAAGATTCTTTTATCTCTCCTTCACAAGTGCAAATTACGAGTTGCATTAGTTCGTCGCTTGTTCCTTGAGAAGCATATGAAGGAGGTAACACATCTTTGATCTCAATAAGATCTAAACCGGTTTCCTCTTTAAGCTCACGTTTAGCAGCTTCTTCTACCGTTTCGCCTTTGTCAATCAAACCGGCAGGAAAGTTATAAACAAAGTGATTAGTAGCAAGTCTAAATTCAGCTTGAAGAAGGACCTTATCTCGTGTTTTATTTAATGCCACTAAACCAACTCCTGCAGGAACATTATTTCCGAATTTTTCTTTTGTTAAAGTCGAATCTCTTGAAATAAATTCGTATTCTTTGACTTTTCCGTCTTTGTTTAAAAAAGAGGCAACATAATAAGATAAGAACTTGCCTTTATGGACCTGTTTTAAATCTAAAAGTTTCATTACGAATATTATAATAATATTTTTATAAAAAAGAACACCTTCTTCAGATGTTCAATTATTGTCGTATGGGGCGAGTGATGAGATTCGAACTCACGACTGACCGGTTCACAGCCGGTTGTGTTTGGCCACTTCACCACACTCGCCAATGCGACAATAATAATAACTATTTAACGTTACTTTGTAAAGAAATATTTGTCCTTAATAACTTCCTTCTCATAGATATGCTTCATCCATGGGAAATTTGGCCATACATTGAAGTGGAATCTGGAGAATTCTTCAACCATAAGTAATAACTTACCAATAACTGGTTTCGGAGGAATAATATCCAGATATTCTCCGTTTACATAAATTCCTGTAAAAGTACAATCTGTAACAATAACTAATGTCCAGAAAATATCATAAGTTAACTTAAAGTTAAATGGTTTACCATCACGTTCTCCATCAAAGAAGAAGCCTTCATGGTTAACTTTAACGGTACCTTTACCACATGGAGTAGATGTCTTTTTATGGGTTAAATACTTGTATTTTGGAAGTTCTCCTAGAACGCAATCTTCTACGATAAATTCGTAATTTGGATCAGATTTAATGCGGAGATATTCATTATGTCTTTCAAGGTCAACCCATTTAGAAAGTGACATTGGAATAACAGCATTTTCAAATGGATGGAACATGTATTGATCATCAAGAGTTGCACCATTCCCACAGTGTTCACATCTTATTTCATTACCTTTGGTAACAATACCAAATTCTTTACCACATTTTGGACAGTAATATGCCAAATCTTCGAAGTGAGAGGTGGCGTTTTCCATATGTTTGAAGTGATACTTTTTTTCAAAGTTCCAATCATAATCATCTTGCCATAAGTATTCATTGATTTTTGCATCAATTTCTTCAGGAGATAAAGTTTTTAAATCTTCTGGAGTAAGTAAACAGCAAAGTTCAGCTTCCATCATACCTTGGCGGTTATCTAAACAGACTTTATGATTAACCAAATATGCTCCTTGCGATTTCATCGCATAAATTGGAACACCAAAGTGTTTTAAAAACTTCCCTGTTCCTGGAGCAATTGGTTGAGAATGACCAGTAATAGAAGACATTCCTTCAGGAGAAAAACAAACTATTCCGCCTTCTTTAATAATTTTTGTCATAGCTTTGATGGAAACTATATCTTGTGTAAAGTTTTTCTTTGGAATTGAACGTACTAGTTTAAAAATAAGTTTAAAGTGTGATCTGAAAAATTCATTGTAACCAATAACAAAGTTAATTCTTCTTCCTTTTGTCATTTTAACGATATTTACCCAGTCAAATCTTGATTGGTGATTATAAATAATGAATTTTGCACCTTCATATTTATCAATATCATCTTTAATAGTAAGTTTTTGTTTACCATACTGTTTCATAGCGATAGGTGCAATAAAGTGCACTAAAAACCACCAAATGAATTTGTTTGGACGTTTATAATTACGTGTTGCCACTTGTTGTTGTAATGTTTTTTTCATATTAGTTTTTACCTTCTAGTATTTCTTTTGCTAATTTAAGAATTGGTAGTTCTCTTTGTTTAACAATTTTACCCACCAAAACGTTTTGCATATTCTCATAAAGTTTAATAGCCTCATCAATAGGAACCCAAATGATTTTTTCAATTCTTGTTTTTTCATCAGGCTCTAAATGTTGCTCAACTTTTTCTAGTCTTTTCACCAAATAGAAGTAGTTATGATTCTTTCTTTTTATCAAG
>JAEEGL010204955.1_pt1 | contig 10219 bp, 10 predicted proteins | sample 9134231 | NCBI WGS metagenome assembly JAEEGL01 (sample SAMN16246548, study PRJNA631951) | gut metagenome | biome: gut microbiome; feature: rumen; material: fiber-attached | host: Bos | place: Iran: Karaj | collected 2018-10 | reverse complement strand
TTCGAGTGCGGTCCGGACCTCCGGATGCACGTGAAAACCTTCGACGACGAAGGCAAACTGGAATTTGAAAAATGGTTTAAGTAATGAAACGGATTCTTCTCTTACTGTGTGTCCTGGCCACTCCCCTTCTTATGCAGGCGCAGGGCCCCGCCCGTCCCCACGGCGGTATTCCGGACGATGTTTATTACCTGATGCCGTCCTTCGCCGACGGTTATGTCTATTTCCGCGGTCAGATGCCTGCTCAGGGCAAACTGAACATCTGCGCCCTGGACCATTCCCTGCGGTTCATCGCCGAAGACGGCCAGGAACTGGAGGCCTCCAACCCCGAAAGCGTGGTGAAGGTAATGATTGACACGGTTTTCTTCCTGCACTGCCAGGATCTGTTCTACCGGATGTATCCCGTATCGGCCGATATGGGCGTGGCCCTGGAGCGGAAAGTGCACATCATCCGCGGCGCCAAGGAAGGGGCCTACGGTGCCAGTACGCAGACATCCTCTATCCGGGAGTACAGTACGTATATCTCCGAAGGCTATTCCTACGACCTGAAAGAAGGTAAGGACATCCCCTATGAAGTGAACGAGAACGTATGCATCTATAAGGGAGACACCGTGTTCCCTTTCAACAAGAGGAACCTCCGCAAGCTGTTCCCTGCCAAAAAGGCCGATATTGACGCCTGGTTCAAGGCCGGCCACTCCATCCCCAGGAATGTGGAGGGTGCCCGGGAATTGCTCCGTTATTTCAACCAGTAGGATTATGCGTAAACAGGCCCTTATACTTCTGTTTCTGGCCTTGGGGGCATCGGCCCTGGCCCAGCCGCGCCTCACGGTGCGGGAGTTTCTCAAGCTGTCCCCCTCGGACACCACCAGCTACCTGGTCTCCGGCATAGTGGAAAAGGTGCGCAGTACCTCCAGCGGCAGTTTTTACCTGAAGGACGCCACCGGAACCCTGCTGGTGTACGGCCTGGCCGATCCCGCCCATCCCGGCCGCAACTTCAGCCAGATGGATATCGTGAAGGGCGACACCCTCACGGTCCTGGGCCGCTTCACCATCTATGGCGGCAACACGCTGGAAATGAAGGACGGACGCCTCATCTCCAACCACCACGGCCCAGAGCACAATATGTCTTTCTATGACCGTCTGGACCGCCGCCCCGTATTCCAGGGTAAAGAAGGCCACGAAGGCCTGGAAGCTTTCAAACAATGGGTCCAGGCGCACCTGAAGCCCCAGGGCGCCCACGGCACCGTCACCGTTCGCTTCGTTGTTGGCCGCAACGGCGGCGTCCAGGAAGTCCAGGTCACCAAGCGGGTTGTCCCCGCCCTCGATTTAGAAGCCGAGCGCGTGGTGAAGAGCTCCCCCAAATGGAAACCCGCCCTCTCCGACGGCCAACCCGTGCGGGTGCCGTATACTATTGAGGTGAAGTTCTAGTTTTGCTTCCAGGCCCCGAGGGGCGTTTCTTTATAAATTGCTGATTATCAATACTATAAGAAATTTTCTTTATCCCCGCGGGGATAAAGAAAAAAACTTAAAGTGTTATAAACCAGGCTGTTACGTCGGAATGCCCCTAGTAGCTCTTGAACGCGTTCCAGTCTGCATTAGCTTCAGCGCTGGTTTGGAGGTCGCCGATGTTTACGAAGAAGTCGAAACCGGTCCAGGCTTCAATCTGGTCTACCGTGGTGGCGAAGTTGTCGTAGGTCTTTTGTTGGAGCACCTTCAGGTCATCGCGGTGTTCCAGCCAGAAGCCGATGGTCTTGGCACCCACCACCTGGTCCTGGTCCCAAGTTACCTTAAGAACCACCTTCCAGTAATAGTTGGGCACGGGGATGGTCTTTCCATCGCGCTTGTTCACGATAGTCTTGATGGGCTCGCTTCCTCCTTTCTTGCGGAATGCTGCGCCGGTGACCACATAGACCGTTTTATTATTGTTCTTCACCAGGTTGCGCACAGCCTCTTCCAGGTCTCCCCAGATGTGGGCGTTGAAGCCGTTTTGCAACTGGGGCGTCACATTGGTCATATAATAGGTCTGCGCCTGCATTTCGGCAATGCCGTTGCGGTCTGCGTTGGGAATCTGGTGTCCGCGGGCGTAATACTGTTCACTGGGATAGGCCTCTGAAACTACGTTGACACCATAGGCCCCGTTGGTGAGGTTCGTCTGTAGGTACTCGGGCACATCGGGGTCGAAGGCCCAGCTGTCGTTACGGCCGCTGGAAAGGTGGTCTTTGTTCAGCGGATAGGCTACCCAGTAGGAAGCATACATATCGGGGTCGTACAGGAGCGTATAGTTGCGCTGCTGTTCCTCGTTCACGGTTGCCCAGTGGGTGATGGGATAGAGATTGTCCAGCGGAGAAGTGGTTGTCCCAGCCATACTCTCCACGGTGTAATTGGGCAGTTCCAGCCATCCTGTGGGCGTGTAACTGGCCTTGGCAAGGGTCTGGAAGCTTTCGATGTCGCCAAAACGCTCTACATAGCACAGATTCTCCTCATCATACTCCAGCACGTAGGCTTTATAGTAATAGGTAGTCTGTTCATTCAGGCTTCCCAGCGTGCAGAAGATGTCTCCGGAGGCCTCGTTTGAACCGTCCGTAGTGATGACCTGTTCGGGATGAGCAAGCGACGCCAGGGCGGCCTCATCGGTATCCCAGTAGAAACCGGTCTCGTAAATGGTACCCGATGCAGCGGCAAAGGACCCCGCCAGGTTGGCCCTGGAAGAAGTAATCTCCGATGCCGCTCCGGTAGTCACCGTTGCCGTTGCCATCTTACCTTCTTGCCAGGCAATATCAATTTCATTTATCTCGGTAAGTCCGTTATAAGAACGGATTCCCAAATACATGTAATTCTTGGCCAGATTAATGGTCTCTGAGACTGCTTTGTCTGCAGAGGAACTAACACTTTTTAGAAGAGTGCCTTGCTGTACGCCAGTCCCAAACAAATCGTTAGGGTCCGAATAAGGGGTATCTTTTACATAGATATCTAGCCTTCTGCCGCTTTGACTGGGGAGGTGAACGACAATCTGCTTGATGTATTTGGCACTTTGCGTTGTAACGATACCGGAGTGTTGAGAGGAACCGGTTGAGGTTCCGCTACGTAAGCCCAGTGTTGTAGAACTGGCACCCGGTTTTTGGGAATTGCCTTTGTAGAGTGCGCCGGAACTACCAGCGTATTCCCAATTGGTGTATTGTTGAGCCTTCGTCACTCCCGTAAACGCCAAATCAATCACATCCACCGGCGCAGGGGTGCCGTCAACGCCCGTCATATCGAGGGCGAAGGTGGTAAGACGGCCATTGGCAAATTGGAGGGTACGTCCGGCCGTGAGGGTGATGGCCTTCACATACTTCTTGGTGTCGGTCTGGACAGTTACGGTGAAGTTCTGGGCCAGGGTGACGGCTGCCAGGCGGAACCAGACTACCACACTGCCCGTGTAATCGGTTGCTGCGGCGGGATGAAGGATAATGGTCTTCTCCCCCGCGAGCATTTCATCGGCCAGTTCTCCGGTGGCCGGATTCAGCTGATAAGAACCAGTCAGGTTGGTCTCGGTGGTGCTGAACTGGATCCAACGGATCTTTTCCGACGTGGTGGGCGCGAGAATCTCCATTCGGGCCGTGCCGCCCAGGCGAGCAAAACTGGCCTCTACGCTGGTAGGACGCGTATCGGAATTGATGTGCTGGGAGACGAGGACATCGGCCTTGGGGTCGAAACTGTCAGCCGCGAAGGTCTGTGAAGCGGGCAGTGTCACCTGATATTTGCTGTTGGCAAAAGTGAGGGCCGATGAAGGATAAACGAACGTGTAGTCGAAGGGACCCATCAGATCTCCGTCCAGCGAAAAGGAGAAATTGGCGTTGGCGCCGCCCGATGCCAGGGGCTCGGAAGTGGCTTTGGCCTGCACTGCGCCACCATCCACCTCAAATACACCCAGTTTGTCGCCGGATTGCCAGGAGATGGAGTAGCCGCCGGCGCCGTCATCGGCCACAGCGGTTTTGGTGGCGTCCTCACCGGCGAGGACGGTCATATGGAAAACGGGTTTTTCCTCCTGGACGGGGGCCATGGGGTCTTCGTATTCCCTTGAGCAGGATGCCAGCAGTACGGAGCCGGCGAAGAGAAGATAAGCAATTCTTTTCATAGCCTGTCCCGTTTAAAAGATGATTCCACCGTCGATGATATCGCCGTTACCGAAACCGGTTCCGGGGGCGCCGGGGGTGCCGAAGTTGCTTAATTCGAGGATGCAGTCGTGGCTTTCCAACTGCAGGACTTCCACCTGGGGCGGAACATATAGGCTATTATTCATTATGCATTTGTGATTGGTCTTGCGAAGATAACGATATTTTTGCTAAATTTGTGCAATTGAAACGATTAATTATGGATAACAATACGCCCAAACAACCCCAGAACCAGCTGCAGCTGGAACTGAATCCCCAGAACACCAAAACCTCCTATTCCAACCTGGCCATCATCTCGCATTCCCGCAGCGAGTTCATCATCGATTTCGCCGCTACCCTCCCCGGCCTGCCCAAGGCCATGATCAGCGACCGCATCATCATGACGCCGGAACATGCCAAACGCCTGATGAACGCCCTGTTTGACAATGTGTCCAAGTACGAGGCCCAGTTCGGGGTCATCGATCTCTCCGGCGGCAAGGGCCCCCAGCCCGGGTCCACCTTCAACCTGGGAGACTTCGGCCCCATCGGTGGAGGCAACAAATCATAAAAAAAACCGGCTTCAACGCCGGTTTTTTTGTTATTGGATGTTGTAGATTTTGTCCAGTACGGAACCGTCCCGGTTCATCACCACGCCCACCACTTTGTCGCCGAAAGGCAGCGGGTCCGGTTTGCCGATGATGGAGGACGCCTTGGCGGCCAGTTCTGCAATGGGAACCACCTTGAGGCCGGCTTCTTTCAGCCGCTGGGCAATTTCCGGGCGGCCGGGATTCACGGCAATGCCATATTCGGTAACCACCACGTCCACGGAAGGGCCGGGGGTGATGAGGGTGGTCACGTGCGGCACCACGCAGGGGATGCGGCCGCGCAGGAGCGGGCACACGATGATGGACAGGGCGCTGTCGGCTGCCGTATCCTGGTGACCGCCGATGGCCCCGCGGATAATGCCGTCGGAACCCACCAGCACGTTCACGTTGAAGTCCGTATCCACCTCCAGGGCGCTCAGGATGACGATATCCAGCGCGTGCGTGGCGCTGCCCAGGTGCTGCCCGGATGCGTATTCCACTGCGGAAACCTCCCGGTGCGCAGGATCTACGGCAATGGATTCGGCCGCCACCTTGTCGAAGGACTGGACATCGATGAGGGTGCCGATAAGTCCTTCCTGATGCAGTTTCACCATATGTGCGGTGATGCCGCCCAGGGCGAAGGAGGCCTTGATGCCACGGTTGATCATTTCCTCCCGGATGTATTTGACAGCCGCCAGGGAGGCACCGCCGGTACCCGTCTGGATGCTGAAGCCATCCTGGAAGTAACCGCTCTTAATAATCACTTTAGCAGCCTGTTTGGCCAGCAGGATATCGCGCGGGTTCTTGGAATCACGGATGGCGCCAGCGGCAATCTTGGTGCTGTCTCCCACGCTGTCCACCACCACAACGCTCTCTACGTCGGCGGCCGATATGGACTGCGGCATATTGGGATAGGCCACCAGGTCGTCGGTGAGCACCACCACATGGGAGGCGTAACGGGCGTCGGGCAGGGCGTAGCCTAAGGAGCCGCAGATGCTGTTGGCACCGTGGCCCGTAGCGTTGCCCAGTTCGTCGGAGGAACAGGCGCCCAGGAAAGCCACGTCAATCTTGAGTTCCCCATTGGCAATGGCGCTGCCGCGTCCGCCGTGGGAACGGAAGACCACGGGTTCCTCCATCAGGCCGTGGGAGATGGCATCGGCCAAAGCGCCGCGAAGGCCCGATGTGGAGATGCCGGTGATGACGCCGTTTTTGATGTGCTCTACCAGCGGAGCGTGTACGTCGGACAGGCTGGAAGCGGCCAGTTTCAGGTCCTTGAAGCCCATCTGGGCCAGTTTGTCCACTACCATATTCACCACCTTGTCTCCACCGCGGAAATGGTGGTGGAAACTGATGGTCTGGCCATTCTGCAGTCCGCTGCGGCGGATGGCCTCTTCCAGGGATACTACTTTGGAGTTTCTCATAGCGCTTCCTCCTCACTGATTACGCCGGCGGCTACGGCCAGGGCGATGGTACGCTCTGCGCGCAGCACCACCGGACGGTCTACCATCTTGCCGTTAACGGCAATGACGCCGGAGCCCTTGGCCTGGGCCTCCTTGATGGCGGCCACCACGGCGCGGGCCTTGTTGATTTCTTTCTCCGTGGGTGTAAACACCTCGTTCACAACCTCTATCTGGCGCGGGTTGATGATGGATTTTCCGTCAAAGCCCAGCGTCTTGATCAGTTCCACTTCCTTCCGGAAGGTCTCCATGTCGTCCAGGTTGGAATACACCGTATCGAAGCAGCAGATGCCGGCAGCGCGGGCGGCCACCACAATCTGCTCGCGGGCCAGCAGCAGTTCTGCGCCCCCGGGCGTACGGTTGGTTTTGAGGTTGGCGCTGTAGTCTTCGGCACCCAGGGCAATACCCATCATACGGGGAGAGGCCGTGGCAATGGCGTAAGCATTCACGATACCCAGGGCGCTCTCGATGGCGGCCATAATCCTGGTCTCCCCCACCCGGCCGATTTCGGTTTCCACCTTCAGGATCTCGGCTTCCAGTTCACGGACCTCATCGGCCGTTTCTGTCTTGGGCATACGGATGACGTCTACGCCGGCTTTCACCACGGCTTCCACGTCCTTTTTGCCGTACGGGGTGTTCAGCGGATTGATGCGCACCACCATCTCTGTTTTACCGTAATCGATGGTCTTGAGGGCGTTGTGCACCAGCAGGCGCGCGGCGTCTTTCTCGGCCATGGTCACGGAATCCTCCAGGTCCAGCATAATGCTGTCGGGGCCGTAGATGTGGGCATCGGCCATCATTCCGGGATTGTTGCCCGGAACGAACATCATGGTTCTCCTTAATCTTTCCATACGTCCTTCCCTGTTGCGCGGACCGCCGCCGCCGTGACGCGGGCCCGGATAGTACAATCCAATGCACCCTTGTCAATGGCCTCTACGCAGGCATCCTTGATGCCCAGGCCCTCCAGGGTGTCCGTAATGACGGCCTTGATCTGCCGTCCGAACTGTGCGGCCACGGAGCTCTGCAGATTCACCTGCAGCCCTTCCCCGGGGCCGATGGTGATCATAATATCACCACTCTCCAATGTTCCAGCTACTGCTTGATTCATAGTTATTATTTTGCAATGTTCCCTCGCCCATAGGGCGACGGCCGGAGGCCGCGGGGGATAATAGGGGGCAGAGCCCCCTCAAACAAAGTTTGAAGGGAGAGCCCTGCGGGATAGCTAACTTTGATGTGCGGGTCTTAAGAGATCCAGCACTACCTTAACGGGGTTGAAGGTTTCAATGGGAACTTCCACAAAGAGGGTGTTCCAGTTGCTCATGGCGCCGTTCCACAGGCCGGGGAGTTCCAGGGCCTTGAGTTCGCGGCCTTCGAAGCTCTTGGAGCTCATGAAGCCGGCGTCGGGGTCTACGTATTTGAGCAGGTCGAAGTGCTGGCCCTTGTAGTCATAGAGGCAGCAAACCAGGTCCACGGGGTTGAAGTGCGTGGCGTGGGACATGGCTTCCATGGCGCCGGCATCGGCCTTGTTGATCTGGACGCTTTCCAGGATCTGGAGGCTGGTGGAACGGTCCTTTCCGGCAATCACGTACGGGCCGCCGCCGGGTTCGCCTTCATTCTTCACCATGCCGCAGGCGCGGATGGGACGGTTCAGCTTGGCGCGCAGGATCTTCACGCGTTCCTCGTGGTTACGGGCCAGCGGAAGCTGGATGCACAGTTCCTTGTCCAGAAACTTCTCTATCTCGTTGCAAAGCTGTACGGAAGGATCCTGGTCCAGTTTGCGCAGATAATCGAAGATCTTGTCCCGCAGCTGCAGGGCCACGCCCATCAGAACCTGCTTGTACTGTGCCGTAACGGGCAGGAGTTTCTCGTGGGCCACGTTGTCAATGTTCTTGATGCTCACCAGTTCATCCTGCACCTTGTTCAGGTTGTAGATGAGGGCGCCGTGACCGGCGGGGCGGAACAGCAGGGTGCCGTCGGCCTTGCGGAAAGGCTTGTTGTCCATATCCACGGCCAGGGTGTCCGTAGCCTTGTCCTGATAGGTGAAATGGATGTTGTACTTGACGCCGTAGCGTTTCTCGAATTCCGGAAGGATGCTGCCGATGGCTTCCTCGAAGAGTTCCTTGTGCTCCGGGGAGATGGTGACGGTGAGGTTGCAGGTGCCGTCGGCGTTGCGCATATATTCCTGGGCTTCCACCAGGTGCTCGGCGATGGCCGTGCGCACCTCATTGGGATAACGGTGGAATATGAGCACGCCCTTGGGCTTGCTGCCGTAGGCCAGGCCGGGTTCCTTCAGGAGCTTCTTAAGGGTATCCTTGCGGTAGGCGGCGCTGTCCTCGGGCTGGCCGAAGAGCTCCGGCGTATAGAAGGCGAAGTCCTTGATGTGTGCGGCGAGCTTGGCGCCGGGGGCATCGGCCGGAAGGTCTTCCCCGCTCTCCAGCTTCTCCAGACCGCCGAACATGTCCTTGAACATACGGGAAGCGGCGCCGGAGGCCGGCACGAACTTGCTCTTGCCCTTGATGTCGGCCTTCTTGTAATAGTTCACGGCGGCCTCCACGGCCTGGGCGTCCAGCACCTTGATACCGCGCTCGGGGGTAGCGGGCCCCACGATCTTCATCCAGGGGAAACCGTTCTTGAACTGCTCGATCTGAACCTTTACCTGTTGCAGAGAAGCTCCGCGCTCCTCGATCTGCTTAATGTCTTTTGGGCTTAACATGGTTATTATAGTGTGTGGTTATTCCAAATAAAATTCCCGCCGATAGTTGTATTCGCTGCGCAGGCGCTCGAAACTGTCGGGGCTGCTGCGGAACAGGAAATCATCCGTGAAAATGGGATAATTGTACTGCAGGATGGCGGCGATTTCCCCCTGCGTCTTGTCCTTGAGGTTGATGCTCACGGGTTTCAGGCTCTCGTCTTCGGTGGCGGGGCGGAAGTTCATCAGCTCTTCGATGCCGAAGTGGCAGGCCACCGCCTGTACGGCCTGCGCGGTGCCGTTCTGCTTGCCCTGGTAGGAGTACCCGGCAATGTGCGGCGTGGCAATGTCGCAGAGCTCGATGAGGTTGGGATTGGGGTTGGGCTCGTTGCACCAGGTGTCCAGTACCAGTGCGCCCAGCTTGGGACGGGCGTGGATGAGGGCGGCTTCGTCCACCACCTCCCCGCGGGAGGCGTTGATGAAGATGGAGCCCGGCTGCATGGCCTCGAAGAAGTCGTGGCCCGCCATCCCGCGCGTGTCTTCATCCAGCGGAACGTGGAGGGTGACGATGTTGGCCTGCCGCAGCAGTTCCTCCAGGGGCACGAAGGCGTCGGGGCCCTCTTTAAGCGCCCGCGGAGGGTCGCAGAGCAGGACGTTGAAGCCCAGGCTGCGCGCCATGGCCTCCACCTTCTTGCCCACGTTTCCTACGCCGATAATGCCGATGGTGGCCTCATCCAACTTGATGGCCCGCCGGGAGGCGATGCCATAGAGGGCGCTGAAGACGTAATCGGCCACGCCGCCGGCGTTGCAGCCTTCGGCGTTCTGTACGTCTATCCCATGCGCGGCGCACCACGGCAGGTCGATGTGATCCATGCCGATAGTGGCGCTGGCAATCATCTGCACCTGCGTCCCGGAAAGGGTTTCCTCGTTGCACTTGGTGCGCGTACGGATAATGATGGCATCGGCGTCTACCATGGCAGCGTGGTCAATGGACCGGCCGTCCAGGTAAACTACCTCTGCGTAAGGCTCCAGTACGCCTTTGAGAAAGGGTATGTTGGTGTCTGCTACAATTTTCATCGGCAGGGTTTCAGTACGTCACACAAAGATAATAAAAAGTACGACATTCTGTATCTATTAATGTGAGTCCAGAAAAAAAATGTAAAAAACTTTGCAGATTCAAAAAATTGCATTACCTTTGCAATCCCAAAACGGGAAAACATGGGGTATTAGCTCAGTTGGTAGAGCGTTTGAATGGCATTCAAAAGGTCAGGAGTTCGATTCTCCTATGCTCCACTCCTTAAATGATTGAAAATCAATCAGTTAGAAAGGCTCTAAGCGTTGAAACTTAGAGCCTTTTTT
>JAEEGL010157368.1_pt1 | contig 10219 bp, 8 predicted proteins | sample 9134231 | NCBI WGS metagenome assembly JAEEGL01 (sample SAMN16246548, study PRJNA631951) | gut metagenome | biome: gut microbiome; feature: rumen; material: fiber-attached | host: Bos | place: Iran: Karaj | collected 2018-10 | reverse complement strand
GGGGAGAGTCTGGGAAAGCCGCGAGCAACAACTAAAAACACAAAATCTGAGCGTAGCAGCAAGCTGAAGAATTCATGTGCCATAAGCATTAGCACCTTCCAGCCTGCCCACGGACCCCAGGACGGCTCCTGAGTTTTCTCAGCTGTTATTTCCATTTCCTCACCGTACGCAAACGAAACGTTTCTTTAGCATTCCTGCAGTTTTTATAATATTACGCATGCTCGCTTGCAGGGCTTTATAATGTTGCATGCCTCAAATGGTCATGGGGGTGCATTGCACCCAAGAGGGTCATGGAGCTACTCTCTCAAGGCGCGCTGGAAAACTATAATCTCTTACAGGTGACGAGCGCGCTTTGAAGAGATGGCTCCATAACCCTCTTTGTGCTCGCCTTGCGAGCCATGACCATTTTAATATACGTATATGAACAGCCCTGCTTCGGACATCTCTCGCATGCGAGTTAAAAACTGCATTGGAATGCTAAGAAACTGGCGTTTGCTATTTGGAGGACTCGGAATGAAAACAAGCAGCTTCAAAAGCCAATGAGCCGTCGGTCCGTAGGATGGAAGGTGCTAAGACTTACGACCATGAATTCCAGCGAGCCGGTCCGGGAAGATTTTGGTTTTTTTGTTGCGGGAAGCTTTCCCAGACTCTCCCCTTCCCTGTGGGCATCGCTTCCCCAAACCGTGAATGGTAACGAGTACATCGCTCCTACAGTTTACAAGCAGGAGAAAAAGGATTATCATTCAGAATGTTCGAAAAATAAGAAGAATCAGGTAATTAATATGAATTCAACCATTATGTCTTTAATAGAAAATGTAGGTCTTATAGCCTTTGCAATATCAGGAGCAGTTGTTGCTGCCAGGAAGGATATGGATATATTCGGAATAAACCTTTTGGCCCTTGTAACAGCCACAGGTGGCGGACTTATCCGTGACCTTATCATTGACAGGACTCCTCCTGTTATGTTTGTGACCCCTTCCTATACCATTATCACCCTGATAACAGCCAATATTGCATTTCTGATCATGTACTTTAAAAGGCCTATCCCCAAGGGAATCACTCCCCTCTATGACAGGCTTCTTTTCTGGCTTGACACCCTGGGCCTTGCAGCCTTTACCGTAGACGGTATCTTTGCAGGAATTGACGCAGGTTACGGAGATAACCTGTTCCTTATTGCATTTGTAGGAATCCTGACAGGAATAGGCGGCGGAATCATCCGCGATGTCTTCGCAGATAAGATACCCGCCGTCCTTATCAAACACGTTTATGCAATTGCCTGCATCGCAGGAAGTATCGTTACCGTGTTCCTATGGAAGTATACAGGAAACGATGTTCTGAGCACCGTGGCAGGATTTGTCACCATCGTACTGCTGCGCTTCCTCGCCATGCACTTCGAGTGGAACCTTCCAACTGTACATCTTCAAGAATAAAAAGACGCCGGATCGTTTTACTTTGCTTTCTCCTTGATTGATTTAAGCTCATCCACTGAAAATGAGTAGGCCTTGTTGCAGAAGTGGCACTTAATCTCTACTTCTTTTCCTTCGTCGATCATGTCCTGGATCTCTTTCTTACCAATAAGCATCAGGGCACGCTCTACTCTGTCCTTGTCGCAGTTGCAGTAAAAATCCAGGTCAAGCTTGTCAGTGATCTCCACATCAAAGCCATCTAGAACAATGTTAAGGAGCTCTTCCGGAGTCTTTCCTGCCTTTAAAATATCAGTAACTGAGGTAAACTTCTGAAGGTTCTCCTCAAGGTGAGATATGGTAGCTTCATCTGCAAAAGGCATAAGCTGGATAATAAAGCCTCCTGCTGCTATTACTGAAAGATTCTCCCTCTCAACCAAAACACCCAGGCCAACTGAGGATGGAGTCTGTTCTGATTTGGTGAAGTAGTAGGTAAGATCCTCTGCCACCTCTCCTGAATAAAGAGGAACCTGTCCAACGTAAGGCTCTTTAAGTCCCATATCCCTGATAACAGTAAGAGTTCCCTCTCCGATTCCACCGCCTACATTAAGGTGTCCGGAAGCATTGGGTTCCATGATGACGTAAGGGTTACTTACATAGCCCTTTACATGTCCCTGGTTATCCGCTGTTGCCAGCACTCCCTTAAGTGGTCCGTTGCCGTCCATCTTGACAGTAATAAGGTCATCCTCATTATCCATCATTGTGCCCATCATAACAGCACCTGTCATAAGCCTTCCAAGGGCTGCTGCCGCGATAGGTGAAAGACCGTGCGCCTTCCTTGCATACTCCGAAAGGTCTTTTGTTGTAGCAGCAAAGGCCCTTATCTGTGCATTTCCTGCTGTTGCTCTTACCATGTAATCCTTATATTCCAATTGTAATTCCTACTTTCTATTAACTATTTATCTTCCGGCTATTGCGCCGTAGCACTCCGGCCTTCTGTCCCTGAAAAGTCCCCAGGAAAGGCGATTTTTGATATTCTCGTGGAAATCATATTCTGCATAGATGATCTCCTCTTTGTCTCTGGACGCCTTCGCGATGCACTCTCCGGTCTCATCTGTAAGAAAACTTGTGCCGTAAAAGCAAAGGCTAGAGGACTGACCACCGTTCTCCTCGGAAGGAGTAACCACTTCAGTTCCAATACGGTTTGCTGCTGCCACAGGAATAATGTTGGCTGCAGAATGTCCCTGCATGGTCCTCATCCAGTGGCCTGAGCTGTCCACATTAAGAATGGGCTCAGAGCCAATAGCTGTAGGATAAAGAATAATATCTGCGCCTCCAAGTGTAAGACATCTTGCTGTTTCCGGGAACCACTGATCCCAGCAGATACCAATTCCTACTTTGCCGTAAGCAGTATCAAAGACCTTAAAGCCTGTATTTCCTGGAGTAAAATAGAACTTCTCCTGATAATAGTGATCATCCGGTATATGAGTCTTCCTATACACTCCTAAAAGCTTCCCGTCAGCATCTATCATCACCACAGAGTTATAAAGCTCATTCCCATCCTTCTCGTAAATACTGACGGGCATAACAAGCTGTAGCTCCGCGCAAAGCTCCTGAAAAAACTTTACCGCTGGGTTCTCTAAGATGTGAGTCGCCATCTCATAGTACTCATAGCGTCTCTCCTGGCAGAAGTACTTTCTCTCAAAGAGCTCAGACAAAAGAACTATCTTAGCCCCATTGGCTGCTGCCTCTCTGGTAAGTTCTCCCGCCTTTTCTATATTTCTTTTAACCTGCTCCTCATCTGATGTCGCTGCTTCGCCGCATGCAAACTGGACGCAGGCAACTTTCACTTTGTTAGACATATTCAAATCCTCGATATATTAGTTCTCCGGAACCTGCTGGGTGATGCAGTGGATATTACCGCCACCAAGAAGTATCACTCTTGCATCGATGCCGATTATCTCTCTGTCCGGCAAAAGAGCTTTAAGTGTATCCAAAGCCGCCTTGTCACTATCCTCGTTTTTGCCGCCAAACTGTGGCACCAGTACAGCCCCGTTTATGAAGTAAAAATTCACGTAGCTGGCAGCAAGGCGCTCTCCCACTTCACGGACATCCTCACCCTCTTCAAACTCAAAGTTCTTAAGGTCCTCTTCATTTACCAGAACAGGGTACTTGGGAATATTGAGCCTGTGCACTTTGAGCTTCCTGCCCTTTGCATCTGTAACACTCTCAAGATACTCAAGATCCTTAAGGGACATCTCGTACTGAGGGTCCTCTTTATTATCAGTCCAGGCAAGGACAACCTCACCGGGCTTTATAAAAGCACATACATTGTCTACGTGCTCATTGGTCTCATCGTTGTAGATTCCATAGGGAAGCCATAAGACCTTCTCTACTCCAAGATATTCCTTGAGGTTTTCTTCTATCTGTTCCCTGGTCAGCTCTGGATTTCTTCCCTTGCTAAGAAGGCAGCTCTCAGTAACCATGACAGTTCCTTCACCGTCACAGTGGATACTTCCGCCTTCAAGGACAAAAGGAGCAGCATCATAATAGTCAATCTCGCACATGTCACAGAAAGCCTTGGCTACTTTGTCATCCTTATCCCAGGAAGCATATAGGCCGTCCACCTCTCCGCCCCAGGCATTAAAGCTCCAGTTAACGGCTCTGATGTCCTGACCATCCTGTATAAGGAACGTAGGTCCCACATCTCTTGCCCAGGCGTCATCAGAATCTATAGGCAACACCAGACAGCGGTCCTCAAAGCCCTCCTGATCAAGATCTTCAAGTCCCTGGATCTCATCGCCGTCCTTAGCCACCACGTGCTGTTCTCCGGAAAAGCCCCGGGCATCGATGTAGTCTTCAATGATACCATCCACAAACTTCCTGGCTTCTTCCCAGTGTTCCCTGTCAGCTAAAAGATATAGATTCTCCCTTCGAAGGATCTCCAGAAAGATCTTTCCAAAGGCCTCAAGAGCCTCTGTTCTGTCTTTCCCCCAGCTTCCCGGTCTTGTGGGATAGATCATGATGGTTCCGTCATGCTTTGAAAACTCGGCAGGCATGTAGTAGCCGTCCTGTCTGGGAGTATTATCTGAGATTTTATTCATAGTTCTTTTCCCTCATGTACATTCACAAAACGTATATGGGTCAACAGGTCCTATTACAATCTTGTCTTAAAATCCTCGTATCCAAAGTGCCTTAGCACTTCTACCTGACCGTCCTCCTTTAGAAGGGCAAGGTCAGGAAGTGGCATTCCATTAAAGGTGTTGTTCTTTACAAAGCTGTAGATTGCCATATCCTCAAAGTACAGCCTGTCTCCCACCTTCTTTTCTTCTTCAAAACTGTAGTCACCGATGATATCTCCTGCAAGGCAGGTACGGGATGAAAGACGATAGGTGTAGTTCATCTCTCCTGGTTGCTCCGAACTCATAAGAGGTGGCCTGTAGGGCATCTCCAGTACGTCCGGCATGTGACAGGCTGCTGAGGTATCAAGGATAAGTACCGGCATTCTGTCAGTATCCACCACGTCCATAACGGTGGTTACAAGGTAACCGGCTTCTAAGGCTATAGCTTCTCCCGGCTCAAGATAAACATCTATTCCGTACTTGTCCCTTATGTAGCTGACAAGTCTTATGAGTCCTTCTCTATCGTAATCCTCTCTGGTGATATGATGTCCGCCTCCAAGGTTGATCCACTTGATCCTGTTACCCTCCTGGGTTGAAGTATATTCCTCATCAACTCCAGATGGAATGTCCTGGAAGCTTTTGCCTCCATCCAGGGCTTCCAGATCATCTATGGATTCAGAAGTGTCATCAAACTCTTCCTCATCATAGCCCAGAGCCTTATATACATAGCCGTCATAGTCCTCGGCTATCCTTGGCTGTGGGAAGAATCTAAAGAAATCCCTCTCCACCTTAAGGAAAGTCTCCTCAAGGGGTTCAAATCCCTGCTCACAAAGGTTATGGAAATGAAGTCCCTCAACTCCCTCAGGAAGTGTCTCTGGCATAAGGGCATTTCTTATTCCAAGCCTGGATCCTGAAGAACAGGGATCATAGATCTCCACAGTATCCTCAGAGCTGTATTCGGGATTTATACGTAGTCCCACGGAAAGTCTCTTTTCCTGTACTGCCTTCTCCCAGACGCTCCTGTGCTTCTCAAGCTGGGCCATGGAATTAAAGACGATGTGGTCGCAGATATTGCACAGCTCCTCCATCTCGTCATCCTTAAAGGCAGGCTCGTAGACGTGGTTCTCGCACTCTTTTTCCCTGAACTTAAACTCCTCATGGGCAAGTCTTGCTTCATAAAGACCTGAAGCTGTAGCTCCGGTCAGATACTCCGCAACTATTGGATAAGTCTGATATGCGGAGTAAGCCTTCTGGGCAAGAAGTATCTTGGCCCCGGACTTCTCCTCTATATCCTTAAGTATCTGCAGATTCTCCCTGAGTTTCTTCTCCACAATGACGTAGGCAGGGGTAGGAATTTCTTTTATGTTCATAATCACCTCACCAGGATTTATTATTCTACCTCTACTGGGTTCTCATCAACTACCCATGGAAGTCCGTATTCATTAAGCATATCCATGTATGGATCGGGATCAAACTCATCAGTTGTGTACACACCTGGCTTCTTCCACTTGCCCTCAAGAACAAGTGCTGTTCCGATCATGGCAGGAACGCCTGTTGTATAGCTGATAGCCTGGCTTCCAAGCTCCTTGTAGCACTCCTGGTGGTCGCAGACGTTGTAGATGTAGATCACCTTATCTTTTCCGTCCTTCTTACCACGGATAATGCATCCGATATTGGTCTTTCCAACTGTTCTTGGACCAAGGGATGCAGGATCAGGAAGAAGTGCCTTTAAGAACTGGATAGGAACAATATCTTTTCCCTCAAACTTAATAGGTGTTGTGGAGAGCATTCCCACATCCTCAAGGCATCTCATGTGATCCAGGTATGACTGGCCAAAGGTCATGAAGAAACGGATTCTCTTGATCTCAGGGAAGTTTCTTCCAAGGGCCTCAATCTCCTCGTGGTGCAAAAGATACATATCCTTCTGTCCAACTTCAGGGAAGTTATATTCTCTCTTGATCTCCATGGGCTTTGTCTCTACCCAGTGACCGTTCTCCCAGTAACTTCCGTTTGCAGAAACTTCGCGAAGGTTTATCTCAGGGTTAAAGTTTGTTGCAAATGCATAACCGTGATCGCCGCCGTTGCAGTCAAGAATATCTACTGTCTCGATCTCATCGAAATAGTGCTTCTTGGCATAAGCTGTAAACACGCTGGTTACGCCTGGGTCAAAGCCTGTTCCAAGAAGACCTGTGATTCCTGCATCCTTGAACTTATCCATATAAGCCCACTGATAGCTGTAGTCGAAGTAAGCAGTAAAGCCCTTCTCCTTACACCTCTTTTCATAAGCTGCGCGCCATACAGGCTCATCTGTATCCTCTGGCTCGTAATTTGCTGTATCAATGTAGTCCACCTTGCACTCAAGGCAGGCATCCATAATAGTAAGATCCTGATAAGGCAGGGCAACGTTCAACACTGCATCAGGCTGATACTCCTTTATAAGCTTAACAAGATCATTAACGTCATCTGCATTAACGGTAGCTGTGGTGATCTTTACAGGTGTTCCCTGCTTCTCCAGTTTTTCTTTTAATGCATCGCACTTGCTGACTGTTCTGCTGGCCAGGCACATCTCTGTAAATACCTTGCTGTTCTGGGCGCACTTCTGTATTGCAACCTGGGCAACTCCGCCACAACCTATAACTAAAAGTTTACTCATTTCTATTCTCCTTTCTTTAACCAGATAACACAGATTGCTCCGTGCTTCGCACTCTCGCAATCCTCAGAACCATTCGGAAATCATGGGGCCCCTCCCCCACTTTTTCCTCATGCTTCTTCAGGTCATGAAGTAATTCAACCACTCGCAAGCACACTTGCAGTGGTTTCTTACTTATGACCGTGTTATCTAGACATGTCCTCCTCTTCCTGAAGTAGATCTTCAACGTATTTGGGTAGCATGAAAGCTCCCTTGTGAAGATGTGTTGTATAGTACCAGGTCTTTATTCCTCTCTCATCCCATCTGTCAGGATTGAAATCCTTAAGAGGGTGATACTTCTTGCTGGCAAATCCAAAGAGCCAGTAGCCTGCCGGGCAGGTAGGAATGTGTGCCTGGTAGACACGGTTTACAGGAAATACCCTGAAGGCCTTCCTGTGCATGGCTCTGCAGCTCTCCTCGTCCTCATCATAGAAGGGACTTCCGTGCTGGTAAACCATTATACCGTCGTCGTGAAGGGCCTTGTAGCAGCTTCCATAAAACTCTTTTGTGAAAAGGCCTGCTTCATGCCCCAAAGGCTCTGTAGCATCATTTATGATAAGGTCGTACATATCCTCGCATTTCCTTAAGTACTTAAGTCCGTCCTGGTAAAAGATATGCACCCTGTCGTCCTCAAGTCCTATGGCGTTATCAGGAAAATACTGCTTGCACACATCCACAAACATTGAGTCCGGCTCAACCACGTCGATTACCTTTATCTCATCATAGTGGGTCAGCTCTCTTGCAACACCTCCGTCGCCGCCACCAAGAACCAGTACTCTCTGGACCTTTGGATGAACTGCCATGGGTACGTGGACGATCATCTCATCGTAGGTGAACTCGTCCTTCTCGGAGAAGATGATGTTACCATCGGAAGCAAGAAATTTGCCGAACTCCGGTGAATCAAACACATCTATCCTTTGAAATTCGCTGGTTCCGGAAAAGAGCTGTTTAGCCAGCCTGATGCTTATCTTTACATTTCCAGTATGCATATCGCTGAACCAATAATCCATCTCTGCCATCAGATGTCATCTCCTTTACTTTAGTACTAAGAGTTCGGAAATATCCTCACTCTCCGGGCCCTGCATGGAGCAGCCCTTCTCCATTGCTGTCTGTATGTAGTCCAAAATCTCTTCTGTGATCATCTCTCCAGGGGAAATGATAGGTATTCCCGGAGGATAGCACATAACTGACTCTGCGCTTATTCTTCCAACTGCCTCTTTTAACGGAACAGGCTCTTTTTCCGCATAGAAGGCCTCCTGGGGAGTTGCCTTAACTACGGGAGTTACGTATTCCGCGGAAAAGAACTTTTGCTCAGGCTTACTATACAGCCTTCTGATATCAGCTAAGGCTCCGGCAAGTCTTTCAATGTCAGGGAGCCTGTCACCAATGGAGATATAGGCCATAACGTTACTTAAGTCTCCAAACTCCATCTGAATGTCGTACTCATCCCTTAAAAGGTCATATACTTCAATTCCTGTAAGGCCGATTTTCCTTGTATTAACAACCAGTTTGGTCTCATCAAAGTCAAAGATACTTCCGCCGTTTTTCAGCTCATTACCGTAGGCATAATATCCACCTATCTCATTTATCTCTTCCCTGGCGTACTGGGCCATGTGAGTAACCTTCTCAAAGCTGTCCCTTCCGTTAAGAGCCAGGTTCCTTCTTGATATATCAAGGCTTCCAAGAAGAAGGTAGCTGGCAGAGGTTGTCTGAGTAAGGTTCACCACTCTGCTTATATAACCAACGTTCGCATCTGGTCCGCAAAGGAGGATGGAACTCTGGGTAAGACTTCCTCCTGATTTATGCATACTGATAGCCGCCATATCAGCTCCGGCTGCCATGGCATTTAAGGGAAGGTTTGGCCCAAAGTAAAGATGGGTACCATGTGCTTCATCAACTAAAGCCTTCATGCCACTTCTATGAGCCAGATCTACTATACTCTTTAAGTCTGAACAGATTCCGTAATAAGACGGATTGTTAATAAGTATTGCCTTGGCATCAGGGTTTTCCCTTACTGCCTTTTCAACATCTTTTATCTCCATTCCCAAAGGGATTCCAAGATTCACATCAACCTTTGGGTCAATATATACAGGAACTGCTCCGCAAAGGATAAGAGCGTTGATAGCACTCTTATGAACATTCCTTGGCATGATGATCTTCTCTCCGGCCTTCACCTGGGAAAGAACCATAGCCTGTACTGCGCTGGTGGTTCCATTTACCATCATAAAGGCATGGGCAGCTCCGAAGGCATCTGCCATCAGCTCCTCTGCTTCCTTTATAACTGAAACCGGATGGCAAAGGTTATCCAGAGGCTTCATGGAATTAACATCAATTCCAACGCACCTGTCTCCCAGAAACCTTACCAGCTCTGCATTTCCTCTTCCTCTTTTATGTCCGGGAACGTCAAAGGGAACTACCCTCTGCTTCCTGAACCTCTCTAAAGCCTCGTAGATCGGGGCTTCTCTCTGCTTTTCAAGATCCAACTAAAAATCCTCCAAACCGTAAAAACTACCAAATTAACCATACTATAAAACTGTGCAATAGAAAAGGGTTTCGCTCAAAATATACACCCAAATAAAAATCCCCTAAAGGAGGCCTTGGTATTTCCATTGTCTTCTTTAGGGGAATCCTATCAATTTGTTAACCAGCTCGTATTTTTTATGCCACTTCTCTGGCAGCTGCGCTATTATCGTTAGCGAACCTACTGACAAAAAAGCCAAAAACCTTTCTCACAAGAGGACCTGCGAAGAAAATCTGCCAGCAAAGAGCCATCGGAAAGTTCATTGCTGTGGTCTGAAGCCAGACAGCTACAAGCTCTTTTCCCGCACTCTTAAAAAGAATGGTTGCTACAAGACTCATGAGTGGACACATGAGACATACTGACATAGCTGAGATAGCAAGAATCATCATGATCATTGGATCTTTTCCAGGAGTCACAAACCTGAATGCAAGCTTCTGAGCCAGCTTTCCTACAAACAAAAGCTCAAGCACTATAGCGATGGGCC
>JAEEGL010059664.1_pt1 | contig 10219 bp, 7 predicted proteins | sample 9134231 | NCBI WGS metagenome assembly JAEEGL01 (sample SAMN16246548, study PRJNA631951) | gut metagenome | biome: gut microbiome; feature: rumen; material: fiber-attached | host: Bos | place: Iran: Karaj | collected 2018-10 | reverse complement strand
GAGAAGAATTTAGCAAGATATTCATGGCCTTACGAATATGAATTTAGAGATGAACTTCCTAAGACATTAGTTGGTAAAGTTGCTTATAATGTATTAATTCAAGAAGAGAAAGCTGAACATGCTGATCGTAAGTTTAATACAGAAGCGGATAAACATAGTGTTAAATTAGAAGTTGTTCAAGATGACATTATCGATCAAATGAAAAAAGATGATAAAGGATCAGAAGAAGAATAAAAGAGATTTTATTCTTTTTTTTGTGTATAATGTATTTGAGGTGTAATTATGGAAATAATTATTGGCGATAAATCAGGTTTTTGTGCTGGTGTTAGCTATACTATAAAAAAAGCAGAAGAATTATTAGATAAATATAAAACTATATATTGTTTAGGTGAAATTGTTCATAATGAAAAAGTAGTTAAATCTTTAGAAGATAAAGGAATGATTACAGTTGAATCAATAGATGAAATACCTGATGGTAGTAGAGCTATATTTAGAGCACATGGTGAAGCTAGAAACGTTTATGAAAAAGCGAAAACTAAAGATTTAGAAATTATTGATTTAACTTGTGGAAAAATCAAAGTTATACACAGTAAAATAGAAAAAAATAATGACTTTTTCATGATTATATTAGGTAAAAAGGATCATCCTGAAACAATAGGTCATTATGGATTTGTAGATGATGGTATTGTTGTTAGTGATATAGATGAAATTGATGAAGCATTTAGAGCATATAGAAATAGTAATAAAAAGAAAGTTTATCTTTTTGCACAAACAACTTTTAATGAGATATTGTTTCAAAAAATGGTAAATAAAATTAGCGAAGTATTAGGAGAAGAGTTAATTGTAGATAATACTTTGTGTGCTGCGACTAGAGAAAGACAAGATGCAGTAATAGAACTTGCTAAAAAGGTAGATGTTGTTATTGTAGTTGGTGGCAAAAATAGTTCTAATACAAAAGAATTATTTAATATTGCTAATGATAATTGTAAAAGAGCTATCTTAATCCAGGACGTGAATGATTTAAAAAATGAAGTAATAACTGAAGAGAAAGTTGGCATTATGGCAGGTGCTTCAACTCCAGAAGTTGTAGTTAAAGAAATAGTAGATTATCTTGAGGGACTTTGAAAAAAGTCTTTTTTTTGATATAATAGGACAAATTTTTTCAAGAAGGGGTGATAAACATGGATGAAAATAAAAAGAAATGGCGAAGAAGAATGCTAATTGCTGGAACTGTTTTAGCACTGCTATTATATGGTGGATGTGAACATGTTTATGTACCTCAGTATGAAATTATGGATGAGAGTGTTCAAGAATTTGCTTGTTATAGTCAAGGAAGAATCTTTATTGGTAATAAGAGATTCTTAAGGAGTATAAAAGATCTTAAAATGGGAGATATTCTAGTTTTAGATCAAAGAGATGGTGATGATCCAAATATGAAAATTATTTCTTCTTATCAGATTACTGATAAAAATGTAAGAAACGAAATATTAGAAGTATTATGTCGATATGAAGAAATGTATCCAAGTGACTGGGATAGAACTATTGAATCTATGAGATTAGAATGGCTTATGCATAATTTATCTTACGATTTTAATAATCAACAACCTAGAACTAAAGATGTAGATTTAAATAATGATGATGAAGATTACTATGATAATTGGTTCTTAAATTTACTTTTTAAAATATAAGTATTATTGTGCTTATATTTTTTTATTTTGAATGGTATAATGTTTATATAATAGAGGTAGACATTATGCAGGGACGTTTGGATGGTTTAAGATTTAATATTGAAGAAATAAAAAGAAGTAATGATAGGGCGAAGTATAAAGTTTATATAAAAGTACCAATGAGACTTGGCTGGATTGAAAGAATGAAGTTCATAGTTGAGGGGAATGGTATGCGTCAAGCATTTCAAATGAAGCATGTTAAAAATGAAAGAGACATGGTTTATTTTGAAACAGAAGTTGAACTTGCTACTCAAGCTATATATCATTACTATTTTTCTTTTGAAGCAAATAAAGAGTTTATTTATTTTAAAAAGGGCAGTGATAAAAATTTCAATAGTATAACTGATGAAGAAAAATGGCAGATGGCTGTTAACTTTGAAGTACCAGATTGGGCGAAAGGAAAAATGTGGTATCAAATATTTGTTGATCGTTTTAGGTCTGATGGGACACCATTAAAGCCGATGCCTAGAAGAACTATTCATAAAAGTTGGAATGAAGATATTACAATAGGACCAAATGAAGAGGGGATATGGAATGCTGATTTTTATGGTGGTAATTTAGACGGAATAATTGAAAAATTAGATTATATAAAATCTTTAGGTGTATCTGTTATATATTTGGGACCAATTATGCTTAGTCAATCTAATCATCGTTATGATACTGGTGATTATGAAATAGTTGATCCATATGTTGGAACTAATGAAGGTTTAAAAAGATTTTGTGATGAAGCGCATAAAAGAGATATGAAGGTAATAAAAGATTCTGTTTTCAATCATACTGGCAGTGATAGTAGATATTATAATGAATTTGGTAGTTATCCTGAATTAGGAGCTTATCAAAGTAAAGAATCGAAGTATTTTCCTTTTTATAGAATTAATGGCTATTTTGATGAAGGATATAGAAGTCATTGGGATTTAGAAGCTAAATGTCCACCTTTGGAAGGTGAAAATAAAAAATGGAGAAGTTATATATATGATGCCAAAGGTATAATTGATTTATGGTATCACTTTGGTAAAGATGGTAATAACTTTGAACGACAAGAAGATACTTTGTCGGAGGAAGTAGTTAATTGGGGATTAGATTTTTTTGCTAATGTACTAAAGCTAAAAGATAGTTCTTTTAAATATGATAATAATAGATTTTGGTATTCGGTCGATGGAAGACTTGTAGAAATATCAAATAGAATTATGTATGTTTTATATGGTTTAAAAGATAAAATAATTGATTTAAATATTGAAAATTTAGGAGTTAAAGATGTTTTAAACTATTTAACTTTAGATGGTTTAATTACTTTTTATAGAACGAATAATAAAGATAAACTATGTTTAGTGTTTGATGAAATAAAAAAGATGTATCCCGAAAATACAGTTTATCATATAGTAGAATATATTAGAGGAATAGATATTACTAAAACAGTTCTTCAAATGACTGATGAAAAAATAGCACAAGATGCTTTTGTTCCTTATAGAAAATACTTACATAACGATAAAAGGGAGTTTTATTATTGGTGGAAACATGGAAACCTTCCTGTATGTGACGGTAATAGTAAAGAATGGCAACGATATATCTATGGTGAAGGTGGAGTAATTGATAAATGGTTTGAACTTGGAATTGATGGATTAAGATTAGATGTTGCTGATGATTTAACTGATGAATTTATTGAAGGGATAAGAAGAGCGGTTAAACGTAATAAAAAAGATGGTTTTATAATAGGAGAAGTATGGAAGAATCCAATGAGAATGAATAGAAGTTATATATCTTCTGGTAAAGCTATGGATTCAGTTATGAATTATGTTTTGGTTGATGCAGTAATGAGATACTTTAAATATGGTGATGTAACTAGGTTAGCAGAGATTATAAGACAATTAAGAACTGAATATCCTAAAGAAACTATGCATTCTTTAATGAACTTTACTTCAACTCATGATATTTCAAGAGCTATTAATATATTCGGTACTCAAGAGTTTAATCCTGATGATGAATGGGCTTGGAAATTATATAGAGATGGAGACGAATATAGAGAATGGCAAAAGAATTACAAGATGACAGAAGCTCAATATGCGTTTGGTAAAAAGTTATATAAATCATATTTATTTACGATGGCCTTTATGCCAGGTAATTTATCTATTTTCTATGGTGATGAAATAGGAATGCAAGGATTAGGTAATTTAGCAAATAGGAGACCATTTACTTGGGATAATATTGATAAAGAAATATTGGAATTTGTTAGAAGAATAGGTAGAATTAGAAATCGTGAAAAATTCTTAGCTAAAGCAGATTTACATCCGGTAGAAATAAATGATCAGTATTTTATGTTTGAAAGAGAAATATTTGAAGAATCAGCATTAATAGCAGTTGGTAGAACTGATCAAACAGTGAAATTAAATATACCAGATTATTATCAAGATTATAATGATATGTATTCTTTAAATGGATCTAGTCCAAATGAATTAAGTCCATATGGTGGATTGGTTTTAAAGAAAAAAAATTAAAAAACAAGTATTTAATACTTGTTTTTTATTTGATATAATTAAAGTTAGAATAGGTGATTTGTTTGAAGAACAGTAAAGGATTTACATTAGTAGAAATGATTGCAGTTATAGTTCTTATAGCTGTTCTTTCTGTTGTAGCAGTTTCTACTTATCATGGAATCCATGAATCTTCTAAAAAGAAAACGCTTGAAGCAAAGGTAAATCAGATAGAGTCTGCTGCTGAAAAGTGGGCAAGGGAAAATAATATAACTAATAGTACAAATATATCTGTAAATAACTTGGTTGTTGAGGGTTATTTGTCTGCTGATGAAGCTGGAACAGATGGGCTAGCTATGATTAAAAATCCAGTTGATGGAAAAAATATGATTTGTAATACAGTCGATTTATCATTTAAAAACGGAGTGGTACAATCTAAGTTTAATGGCAATGTACAGAATTGTAAGTTAGCTACTCAGTCTTTAGTTGATAGTAATATAAGTATTAGAGTAGTGTCTAGAAGTGGAACTAACTTAACAGGTCCAGGTAATAGTTCTATAGCTAAGTGGACTAATGAAGATATAGCTATAATTGTGAATAGTAATACTTATGATATAAAAGCAACAAGTATTTCATATGATTTTGGAGGAAATACTGTAACTAAAGATAAAGCATCTTTAGCAAAGTATTCTGGTACTAGTTTTGTTGATGAAGATGATGCTAAACTTTATTATAATGTTTACTTTATAAAATCAGAATTATTGTTAAATTCTAAAATAGTAGTTACCTATACAATACCTGGTGAAAGTTCTAAGAGCCGTGCTTATACAATTAGATTTGATAAAGAAGAATCTACTGTTTTATTGAAAAGTAATAGTGAATGGATTACATCTGATTCTAAAGCAATTATAACGGTCGATGATGGAAAAGGTAGTGGACCAGCAGCCGTTTATGTATCGAGAGTTCCGAATACTTATGATCAAAGTAGTAGAAAGAGTGCTACTCCAAGTATTACTTTAGAAAACTTAGATATTGGTAAGTATTATATTTGGACAGAAGATAATGCTAAAAACATATCTCATACTTATAAGATGATTTTGGAAATTAACAATGTTGATAAAGTACCTCCTGGTTGTGAAGTACTATTCGATGGTATAGAAGGAGATCATGGGTGGTATAAGGGTGATAATAGTATAGGTGATGTAACACCAATTGGAAAAAATACTCCAAAAGCAAGTATTAGTGGTGTTAATGTTGGTGTTAATACAGATGCTAATAAACCGGTTTATACTGCATTTGCCCCTTATGAAGTTCAAATTGAAGCTGCCGGTGAAAAAAGGACAGCAGAAACACCAAAAGCAGGAATACCTTATTATTGTCATGTTAAATCTTTAGCTGGTATTTATCGTAATGCAACAAGAACACTTTATTTAGATAGAACAGCACCAACATTAAATATTACTGTTGATAATCCGAATACTCACGAGCAACGTAAAACTGTTCATGTGAGAATTCAAGATGGTTTAAGTGGATTAAATACGTCTACTACAGTAAAATATGGCTTGTCTCAATCTAGAACTGTACAGCCGACTTTGTGGTCTAATGTTACTATAACGTCTAGCGCTCAAAACAACGCTCTAGTAACAAAAGATTTTTCAACTACGGAAAGAGTAACTGGGACATGGTATTTATGGATAGATGCTTCAGCTTTTACTGATTATGCAGGGAATAAACCAGCTGGTAATGCCGGCGGAACGATGTATGTTTTTGGTCCATATAAATTTGATAATACACCACCTACTTGTGATGCTAATAATGGTAAAACAAATTGGACTAATGGTAGCTATCAAATACTTCAGTATTGTGGTGATGTTGCTGGTACATCGGATCAAAGTGGTTGTGCACAGCCAATATTTATGGCTATGTATTACCAGTGGGATAATTTTAGAAGAGATTCTTTAACAATAAGAGATAACGCTGGTAATACAACTTCTTGTAGTTTTGATTTATATTTAGAAAATACAAAACCAAGTTGTCGTCTAACAGAACCAGGACCAGATGGAGATAATGGATGGTATAAATCAGCTAGTGTTTCTATTTCTGCAACATTCCAAGATAATGGTAATGCTGATATTCAAAGTGGTGTTAATAGAATAGGTACTTCTGAGACTCCTGGAACATTAAATGGTCGAGCATCAGTATCAATTACGAGAAATGGTACTTCAGTTACAGCTTATTGCTTTGTAGAAGATGTGGCAGGTAATCAGGGATCATCAGCGTTGAGTATCAAAAAAGACGATGGGGCTGAAGCTTTAGCTGGAGGATGCACTCATTATGGCAATACTACTTGGACGAATATTACACCAATTAGAGTTTCAACTGCTTTAAATGTGAAACCAGTAAGTGGATGTCCATACATTGATGAATCTAATTTGGGTCCGAGATATGGTGGAGTTTGGTCAGATTGTACTTATACAGAAAATTGGGGTATTTACGATGGTCAATCATATGGCCGATGGTGTGAAAATGGAACTTGTAGACTTGGATTTAAAACCAACTCTGGAGCAGTAGTAATGTGTAGTTACTATTATGATATTTATTCTGATAGACATAATCCTACATGTAGTGTTTCAAAGACTAATACATGGTCTACTGATGGTGTTACATTTAATGTTACTTGTGGTGGAGAAGAACCATTATCTTCTGGGGAACAAAGCGGTTGTGTTTCTTCTGGAGATGACCAAGGAAGTCATGCAGGAGTCAAATCAACTACTTCGTATACTGTAAAAGATAATGGTGGAAATACTGGTATTTGTGAAGGAGTAGTTTATACTCAAGTACAAAGGAGATTATCCTATTGTACACAAGGAAGTAGTTGTGCAGCAGCAGGCTGTGCAGCTGCTAATACTTGTACAAGTACATGTTGTGGAACAACTACTCGTTCATATCCATCTTCTTTAAATCATGCAACTTGTAGAAATATGGGATTTAATTGGGTATATTGTGCAGGTAGTTGTCCTGACATTTGTTTCTATCCAGGTTCTTGTTGTTATGCTGTAGAAGAAGTACCAGCACAATGTACATCAGTTGGCTGCTGTGGTTGTAATACATATAATAGAAATACTTCTCTTTGTGGTTGTAGTTCGTGGAGTGATTATAGTGAATGGGAAAATGTTCCATCATGTACAGCAGGAGAAAGTGCTGATCACTCAGTTTATACAGATTGTAGAACACTATATTATTAAAAGAAGTCTACTGACTTCTTTTTTTATATGATATAATCATAATGGTGGTAGTATGATACTTATTGATAGAGCTAGAGAAATGATTAAAAATCAAGAACCAAATAGAACGGGTAATTACAAAAAATGTTATTTTGTTACTATAGATGGTAAAGATTATGCTTTATTGGTTTATGAATGTAATAATCAAGAAGAAAATAATATAAGATTACAAGCTACTAATGATTTATGTGAACAAGGTTTATCTACACCTCATGCTATTGGGGTAGATTATCAAGATGGTATGGCATATGAACTTCAAGAGAGGGTTCACGGAAAAACAATGGCACATAGAAATTCAAATGTGCCAGGTGGTTATGATAAATATATAAGTGATTTTATATATACATTAATAATATTAGATAATGCTACTAAAGATGTTTTTTTAAGACTTTTGAGAGATGCAAGAATAGTACATACTAATGGTTATCCATTAGATTGTCATCCGGATAATTATTTAATTAGTAAAGATGGTAGTATTACATTCTTGGATTTAGATATTTATCGTGAACCTACGAGTACACCAGATAAATTTGGTATGTATGTTAATATATTACCTTATATAATTTCTTTTGTTACAAGTCATGAATTAAAACCTGAGGGAAGATATTATGATGATGCTTGTGAACTATTAAGAAGAATAGGTCATAAATGGTTTGAAATATGTGTTGAATACTTATCATTATTAGATTTGTCTTTTGAAGAAGTTAAAAATATAATTAATATGATTGATTTTGATTATTTTATGATTAGTACAGAAGACAAGAATAAAATGATTGATGATTACTTTAAAGATGATAGAATTGTATTAGATTAGGGATGTGTTATGGAAAAGCAAGTAAGAATTGGTATAGGTGTAATGATAAAAAAAGGTAATAAAATATTACTAGGACATCGTGTTAATAAACCGGTTGATACTGGTGGTATTTTAGAACCTGATAGTTGGAGTTTACCAGGTGGCAAACAAGATTATGATGAAACAATATTTGAATGTGCTATAAGAGAAGTAAAGGAAGAAACTAATTTAAATATCTCTCGTTTAGAAGTTTTTGGAGCAATGGATGATATTCAACCAGATAGACATTTTGTGACTATTCAAGTAATTGCTAATAATTATTCTGGAGAAGTAAAAGTAATGGAAAAGGATAAACAAGATGAATGGAGATGGTTTGAATTAAATGATTTACCAACTAATCTTTATAGTCCTTCAAGAAAATTTATAGAAGAGTATAAAAGAAAGGAAAAAGAATCGTGGAAAGAAAATTAGGATTTGGATGTATGAGATTACCTATGAAAGGTGATCAAGTTGATTATGATGAATTTAATAAGATGATTGATTATTATATGGATCATGGCTTTAATTATTTCGATACTGCTCATGGTTATATTGATGGTAAAAGTGAAACAGCAATTAGAGATTGTCTAGCTAGTAGATATAAAAGAGAAGATTATGTGTTGACTAATAAATTAACAGGTAATTATTTTAATAAAGAAGAAGATATAAGACCTTTATTTGAAAAGCAATTAGAAGCTTGTGGTGTAGAATATTTTGATTATTATTTAATGCATGCACAAGATAGAACTAAATATGAACAATTTCAAAAATGTCATGCTTATGAAGTTGCACAAGAATTAAAAAAGGAAGGAAAAGTTAAACATGTTGGTTTATCTTTTCATGATACAGCTGATGTTTTAGATAGAATTTTAACCGATCATCCAGAAGTAGAAATAGTTCAAATACAATTTAATTATGTTGATTTTAAAGGTCCAGTTCAAAGTGAAGAAATATATAAAGTAGCAAGAAAACATAATAAACCTTTATTAATTATGGAACCTGTTAAAGGTGGTGGATTAGTTAATCTACCAGAGGATGCTAAAAAAGTATTAGATGAAGTTAATAAAGATAATTTAAGTTATGCAAGTTTTGCAGTAAGATTTGCTGCTTCGTTTGATGGTGTTTATAAAGTACTATCTGGAATGAGTAATTTAGAACAAATGAAAGATAATGTTAGTTACATGGAAGACTTTAAAGAATTTAGTCCTGAAGAATTTAAAGCAGTTTATAAAGTAGCCGAAATTTTTAAAAATTTAGGTGGTATTCCTTGTACAGCTTGTAGATATTGTACAGCAGGATGCCCAATGAGAATAAGTATACCTGATTTATTTGCTTGTTATAATGCTAAAAAAGTATTTAAAGATTGGAATAGTAGTATGTATTATGGTTTACATACTAAAGATAATGGTAAAGCAAGTGATTGTATAAAATGTGGTCAATGTGAAGGAGTTTGTCCACAACATTTAAAGATTACTGAATTATTGGAAGAAGTAGCAAAAACATTTGAATAATAAAAGATGTGTAAACATCTTTTTTTTATTGCTTTGTCACTTACGTGTCACTTTGGTATCATAATATGTAGTTAGGAAAGAGGAAAAAGTATGGAAGAAATCTTAAAAGTAGATAAGTTAACAAAAATATATGGTAAAGATGATAATAAAGTAGTTGCTTTAGATAAGGTATCATTCAGTGTTAAAAAGGGTGAGTTTGTTGCTATTATTGGAGCAAGTGGTAGTGGAAAGTCAACGTTATTACATTTAATTGGGGGAGTTGATCGTCCTACTTCAGGTAAAGTATTTATTGAAGGAGAAGATATCTTTAAATTAAGTGATGATAATTTAGCAATATTTAGAAGAAGACAAGTTGGTTTAATATATCAATTCTATAATTTATTACCAATATTAAATG
>JAEEGL017391926.1_pt1 | contig 10220 bp, 3 predicted proteins | sample 9134231 | NCBI WGS metagenome assembly JAEEGL01 (sample SAMN16246548, study PRJNA631951) | gut metagenome | biome: gut microbiome; feature: rumen; material: fiber-attached | host: Bos | place: Iran: Karaj | collected 2018-10 | reverse complement strand
AATACATTCACTACTACAACAACGAAAGGATTCAATCCAAAACAAAATGGATGCCTCCTGTAAAATTCAGGGAAGCATCCATCGCAAATCGTGTTACAGTCTAGTTAACTAATATGTCCAGGATTCTGGGTACATATCAATTATCTGCCGTTTTTATTATTTTGTTTTTTATGTAACAGATTCTCTGCAGATTCATTTATTTTGTTTGCGCCTAGTTCTATTTCAATACCACGACGACAGATTTTACAATTTCAATCCTGTGCTTTTAGAGATTTCAAACCGAAAGTTTCAAAAACGTTATTAATAATGTGTTCATGATAATATTGATATCGTGAATAAAACAAAAGAAATCGATATTATAAACGGTTCGTTATTCAGGAATATGATGATGTTTGTCTGGCCGATCATGCTGGCAAACATCCTGCAGATAACTTTTAATTTTGCGGATACGATCGTTGTCGGAAACTTCGGTTCGCAAAAAGCCCTGGCGGCCGTAGGTACAACAGCTCCGATTACGATCTTTTTTACCTGGGGTCTGCAGGGTCTTTCGATGGGCGCAAATGTTTTTATTTCCCGCATGATTGGTTCGGGAAAAACCGAAAGGATAAAAAACGCCGTCTTCTGTGCCTTACTTATAGGTTTTACGGCCGGGACCATCGTTTCCTTTATCGGGGTTATTTTTGCAGAGATATTTCTGAAGTTATTAGACACCCCTGCCGATATAATCGGATATTCGGCTTCTTATCTGAAGATCTACTTCGCTTGCTGCATTGCGATCGGTACTTTTGATTTTGCGACTGCGGTCTTAAGAGCCAACGGCGACACCAGAAGGCCTACTCTGTATCTGGCTGTATCGGGTGTTTTGAATGTTTTATTAAACCTTTTGTTTGTCGTGATTTTTGAGATGAACGTAGAAGGCGTTGCACTGGCGACGCTCATCTCACAATTCTTTGCCTGTGACTTGGCTTTAAGCAGATTGATCAGAAACAAAGACCTCATAATTGACAGATCGCTGTTTGATAAGGATATTGTGAAAACAATGCTGAAGTATGGAATACCTTCAGCGATCCAGAATCAGATGTTTTCCTTCAGCAACATGATCATTCAGTCCAGCATCAATTCCTTTGGTTCGGATTTTGTGGCAGCCAATACCGCCGCAAACGCAATTGAGGAATATGTCTATGTCTTTGTGGATGCCTTCCCTCAGGCTTCATTGACTTTTACATCACAGCTTTATGGAGCAGGAAAGATAAGAAAGATCAAGGATATGATCGTCACGGCTTTTCTGCTTTGCTGGCTGGGGGCCTTTGCAATCGGGCTGGTAATCTATCTGAACGGACCTTCCTTCCTGAGTCTTATGAGCAGCGAACAAACGATCATAAACCTGGGAATGTACAGATTAAGGCATGTAACACTATTTCTTTTCATCAACGGTCTGCTGGATGTTGTGGTCAACAGCATCAGGGGTTTTGGCATCGCGACCTTACCAACGATAATAACGCTTTTCGGTGTCTGCGGTTTCAGGATCCTTTATATCTATACCTATTTTGCATCCCATCGCAGCCCACAGACTCTATACATGTGTTTTCCTTTGAGCTGGCTGATAACTCTGTTTATACAATCGATCATATGGATCTTTGTCTATCAAAACCGAAGCAGACAGATCAGGGAAAATATTCAGGCTTTTCAATGATCGATCACAATTAATGTTGTAGATAAGTTTATCAATCTGGATACATAACAGCAAGGAGTTAAACCGAGGCCAAAAGACCGACAAATTCATAAACACTTAAAAAATCAGGCTGATATGTACAATATCAGCTTTTTATAAGACCTACTTGATTTATTTCTTGTAAAATAAGATTATGAGTTACTCTCAGAACAAAGAAGAGATCAATAAGGTCGTACAGGTTAACAGCCTGAACAACCGAGGACGTTTTTTCCTCAGGACTGAAGATTATGAAAGAGCGAAAGAATGTTTTTTGGGCGTTCTGGAAGTAGATGAAGAAAACATGGATGCCCTGATCAATCTGCTTCTGCTTGAAAGAGGACTTAAAAGCATCGATCAGGTGATTGATTATTACCGTAACCTCTTTATAATCGACAAGAGCGAAAAAGTTGAAGCCTGTGAATATGGGCTTGATCTTATCGAGCAGTTCAAGGAAGAGTATTATGTGGAAAACTATCTCAGCAAGGAAGAGATAGGAGAGCTTTTTGAATACAAGGAAGAAATAACCTATGATTCAAGACTGTCCAATCGTGAAACTCAAAGACAGCTGATCGAAGAAGAAATAAACAGAAATCCTTATCTTTCCAAACTTAAAGAAATGGAAGATCCTCAGGCCAGGGAAATAATCAAGAAGATCCTTGAACCATACGATAAGAAACTTGAAGAAGCAAAGAATGCCGATCAGTTTGCGAGAATGAAGATAGCTACAAACTATCGCCGTTTCATCGAAAAGCAAAGCGAAGAAGTAAGAAGACTTGCCAAGGAAGCTGAAGAAAGAAAAGAGAGCGACTATAATGCCGCTGTTGAAGCGTATCATCGGGCCGAAGAGATCGAAGATCTTGAAGGTGTCATCGAAGATCTGAAAAAGTTTGAAGGATACAAGGAAGCCGATGAATATATCAAGAACTGCAAAGACAAGATCGAAGACATCAGAAGCAGGTTAAAGGCCGTTGAGAACCAGAACAAGGTAAGAGAGCTTTTAAACAGCGCCAAAGAAGGCCTGAAAAACGGTGACTTTGAAAAGGCTGATGAACTCTACTTTGAAGTCATATCAAAAGATGCGGAAAACCCTGAAGCGTATCTCGGTATCCTTCTGGCTGAAAACGAAGTTATAGACAAAGAAGATCTTTTCAATGTATATTTCAAGACCGATTACAGCAAGTCAGAAGTCAAGGCTATCGGCGAATCAAACGATACGATCGAAAAATACATAGATAAGTATTATCTTCCTAATTATCTTGAGAAAGAAGAGATCAGAAGACTTTTCTCATATAAGGATTTCTATTATGACAGTTTCCTTGAATCCGCAAACGAAAGAAAAGAGGAACTGAAAAAGGAATTTGAACGCAATCAGACTATCTCGTGGCTGATGGAACATGAAGATCCTTTCACCAGCGATCTTTATCGTGAGCTCAACGAAAAATACGATCAGCAGATCGAAGAGTTCAAACAGAAAGACGAACTTGAAGCCGTAAACAAGACGATCAAGTATCAGCGTTTCCTTAAAAACACCACCAGAGAAGTCAAACAGAAGTATGAAGATGCGATAAAGAAGAAGGAAGAAGATTATCAGCATGTAAAAGAAGTTCTTGAATCATCTGATTCCATCAAGGAAGTCAAGGATGCCAAGAAGATTCTGAATGATCTGGGTGAATACAAAGACAGTAAAGATCTTCTTTTTGAAGCCTTGAACAAGATCGAAGAGTTGAAGATCATTGAAAAGGAAGCTGAGTTCAGAAAAGAACTTGATGGCTATGTGCAAGAGGCCAAAGAGCTCTTAAAAGAAGACAAATTTGAAGAAGCCGATCGGCTTTTCCAGAAGGTCTACTCTTTTGACGATGAAAACGTCGAAGCAAGGATAGGCTTGCTGATGGTGGAAAACAACTGCCATGATATAAACGAGCTGATTGAAAGCTACAGAAAACAGTACTCAACCAGTCAATTTGATAATAACAGCGAACTGATCAACGGCAAGACTCTGATCGACAGTCATATTCAGAACATGGCTGACAAGTATTCGGTACCGGGACGTCTTGAGAGAAGCACCATCATCAATCTCTACAACAATGAAGAGATCTTTTATAAATCAACTGTTTCAAAACTTGAAGGCTTACTTGAAACCCTGGAAGACGATATAGCTATTGATGAAAACCTCAGCTGGATCTGCGAACGCGAAAACAACGAACTCGCAGCCTTTTTCAAAGAACTCAAAAAAAAGATAGAGAAAGCTATCAGAAACGCCAGAAAAGAAGATGTAGCCAACCAGAAGAAGATCAGAGAAGAATACAAGAGTTATGCCAAACAGATCGATGAAGCAGTCATAGATCTATATATAAGGATCAAGAGGCCAGAAGAAGAGGCAGAAGAAGCTGTTGAAGCAAAAGAAGAACCAACAAGTCTTGATGAACTTGCCTCTTTACACAACCTTAATCTTGAAGTAGAACATCTTGAAATACCTAAACTCAAAAAAGAAGAAGAGATTAAAGAAGTAAAGGTTGAAGAAGTAGAAGAAGAGAAACAGGAAGAAGTTCCTGTTGAAGACAGGAAATTCAAATTCAATGTTTCCGGTCTTTTCAATAAGTTGAAAGAAAACAAGCAACAGGAAGAAGAAAGAAAACTTGCGGAAGAACAGGAACGCATAAGGACCGAGGAAGCATTAAGAGCCAGGTTCATCCTAGAAATGGAGCAGGAAGAAAAAGCCAGACGCAAAAATGAAGAAACAGTAAAAGAACCTGAACCGAAAATTGAGATACCGGAAGAAAAGCCTGTTATAGAAGAACCACAAAGAGTTGAACCGGAACCGGTAATAGAAAAACCAAAGAAACAGGAAGAAGAGTTAGAACACACAACTTCGATGCCTTTTGTGATCCAAAGACCGAAACCGATCCCGACTATAACAAAGTCCGAACCAGAGAAAGAGCAGGTTCAGGCCCCTGCTCAGATAAAAGAAGAGGTTAAAAAAGAGGAAGCGCCTGTAACTGAAAAAGAAACCAGGAAACAGAGAAAAGAAAGAAAGAAAAAAGAGAAAGCTCAAAACGAACCAGGTAGCAGCAGGATCATTTTTGTCATGCTGGCAGTTATTCTGGTATTGTCTGGAATAATTGGAAATATCGTATACAGAACAGTCATAAGACCTAACAATCTTTACAACGAAGCTCTGGAACTGATAGAAACACAACAGTATAATCGCGCAATAGAAATATTCGAAGAGCTTGGTGACTATAAAGACTCAGCACAACTTATTAATGAGACATATTACAAGAAAGCCATGTCACTATATGAACAGGATAATGCTGCAGGAGCTTTGGATGTCTTAAAGAATCTTAACAGTGAAGAAAGCAAGAACAAGATCAAAGAGATAAAGAGCGAGATCATAAATAAAGCCGGAATCGGAGACACTATTATTTTTGGTGAGTATGAACAGGATGGCGATAAAGATAACGGCAGAGAATATATTGAATGGGAAGTTCTTGATATAGAAGAAAACAGACTTCTCATCATCAGCAAGTACTGTCTAGATGTTCAGAAATACAACGACACCTCAGAAGAAAGCGATTGGAAATCCTCAAGCATCAGATCTTGGCTTAACGGAAGATTCGCGGCTAATGCTTTTGATTCCGAAGATCCGGCAAAGGTAGTTATAACCAATCTGTATAGCATCTCAAATAGTGATGAGGAGGATCAGATTACAAACGACCGCATCTTCTTGTTAGGAAGCGAAGATGTCGAAAAGTACTATCCTCAAAAAGAAGACAGAATGTGTCAGGCATCAGAAAACCTGATAAATTCAAATCTGTATATAGATGGTAACGGAAATTGCAGCTGGTGGTTAAGAGACGGAATCACAGAAGACAGTTACTCGGCATTGATTATTGATTCGAGCGGAGAAATCATGGAATCGATGTATGAATTAAGCAACGCAATCAGACCGGTAATGTGGATAACTAAATAAAGTTTTCCACAAAAACATAATAAAAAAGACATAAAAACAAGTAAAAACAGGCAATTTTTTGTGAAAAAACGCCTTAAAAAGCATATTTTTTAACAGTTCGAGCTCGATTGGGGTTAAAATAATATAGGATACATATGCAATTATTTGTATTTTTTTGAGTATCAACAAGGGGGTTGAAATATGAGCAAAAGTAAGATCTCATTGAAAAACAGTTTACTAAAAATAGCTGGAGTCTTTTTGATTGTGATTATGGTTGCGACAATCGGCAGCCCAAAACTGATTACGGCGGAACAAACAGTTCCTATAAACCAGTATTTTGTAGTTAGAAAAGAGTGGGAAAATGATTTAGCAACCGGGCGTCCTGACAGCGTAACAATAAAAGTTATAGATTCTGCGGACACAACAAAGCAAGTTTTAGCTACAGGGACAATGACAGCAACAAGCGATTGGAAATGTGAGTTTACTTTGCCAGCATACTATACTGGCACAACAAACAAAATTCAATATGCTGTTTATGAAGAGCCAACCAATCCAAAAGAGCTGGACAAATATGAGTTAAGCAACCCCATTGACAACCCTTTAATTATTGAGAAGAGTCTACTGGTTGAAGATAACAGTGAAAGAAAAGTGGTAACTACATATACGGTAAATCATTTGGGATTTGATGCAGTTCCTACCGGAAGTATTTTTATTGATAGCAAACTCGATTTAGCAACTGCCGAAATAATAATGGATTCTAATATTTTTACATATTACCCTGAGTTTACGATATATGGAGACCATAGCGGTTATTCAAACACTCAAAAAAGAATCGTTTATACAGGAGATTTAGGTATTGGTGACAACCCATTAACTAATAAAACTATAGTTTTAAAATGGAGTAGCAAAGCAAGAGATTATTTTACAGGACAAAGATATAAGGTTCGGATTACTATTTCTGATATCGTAATTCATTCTGAAGCTGAAATCACAAATTCAGCCGAGGGAAGCGACCCAAAATATGTTGCGTTAGTGGCTTATGCAGACGATTTGCACATGGACGCTTATCTTGGCCCAACATTTGACCCGTGGAAAGAAAATATTGTTGGTGTAAAGGCGAATATAAAAATTGAAGTTTTAGATGGAAGTGATAAACCAGTTAAAGGTTTCACAAACATTTATGTTTCCGACCTAGACCAACCAGACTACTTTGATATGTATAACACCGACGGTGATAATAGGAATTGGGGAGATTATTTTGGAGTAGAAAGAAATTGGACAGAATCAGTAAAATTAAAAGGTGGAGTTGCATCAGAAATCTACCTTAACACAGAATCTGTAATAGAAAATGCTCTCGATGCAGAAGGCAATATCAAATTCTCTTCAAGCGAATACGACAGCAGGGGAATATACACCTCATTAAAGTTTTTGGCAGCTACAGATGGGTCGTTCGAGTATGAATGGGCTGGATCAAACTGCGGAACAGTGATAGTGTCAAGCGGCACCGTCCCACCAATTAACACATTTACAAATTTTGTTGAAAATACCTCTTCATTCTATCAAGCAAGATACTTCTTCCAGAATGATAATGGAACATATAACGAGACCCCTGATGCCAGGGACCCTGTAACGATGATAAAGCCAGAAAGCAAGGTTTCTGTTAATGCCAATGCAAAGACAGAAGCTACTTTGGTGGATGAGACCAAAACAAATTATGTTATAGATGAAAGCAAAACAAATAGAACAGAGCAAAAGACCGTAACTACAAGTCATACGGCAGAAGAACCGCAAATATTGGATGTTTACTTTAAACAGTCTTGCATGGTTGTTTATCATGACAATTTTGGAGATGAATTATGGAAGCCAGATGATCAAACAACTACCGAGCTGTCCCCTGGTGTAAAACTTTCATTAAATGACCCTACTCCAAAATTTGATGATGGTGATGGAGGAATTACCCCAGTTAATCCAGGATACAAATTCTTAGGTTGGAGCGAAATTGACATCGATGAATGGACCGCACACGGAACAGACGAAGGCCCAATCTTTACTCCTCCGACAGTTCAACCTGATAAAGTCAGTAAAAAGCGCACTGATTATTTAGCTCATTGGGAAGCTTTACCAAACCTATATGAGGTTCAATATTTCTACGAAGTAGACGGAGTTTATCCAATTAAACCAGATTTTACTTCTGAACCAAGAAGAGATAAAAAGACGGGCGAGTTGGCCACGATTATAGAAGAAGACAAAATACCTGATTCTTCAAAACCAAATTATTATTTAAATAGTGGCATGACTTCTGAATGGTCCAAGATTGTTAAAGGAGACGGAGAGACTGTCGTTACAATCCTTAAGGTATACTTCAAACGGAGATCAGAACCAATCAAAATACCAGTAACCGGAATTGAATAAAAACTAAGAACGGCCAGGAAATTGAAAGTTTCCTGGCGGTTTTATATAACGAATAAATAATGCAATAGCTGTAATACAAAAAATCATATTACAAAAATGTTTTGATAATCTAAGAGTGCAAACATATGGTTTTGAAATTTCTGTTGTAAAGAACAATCATTACGAAAACATAAAAGACAAAAGTATTTTTATAAAGGTAAAAGCTATGAAATATAATTATAAATTTAGCATTATTATGAGCGCTTATAATACAGCACAATATATTGAAGAAGCTATTAAAAGCGTAATAAACCAAAATATTGGACTTAAAAACGTCCAATTAATAATAGTAAATGATGGTTCAACTGATAATACAAAAGAAATTATAGATAACTATACACTTAAATATCCAAACAGCATAAAAGTAATAAACCAAGAAAACAAAGGACCAAGCAACGCTAGAAATACAGGACTAAAATTTGCAGAAGGAAAATATATCAATTTTCTTGATTCAGACGACAGATTATGTAGAAACGTGCTTAAAAAAGTTTATAGTTTTTTTGAAAATCATTACGAAGAAACCGATATAGTATCTATACCAATTTATTTTTTTGATGCAATTAATGAAGAACACCACCTTAATTATAAATACAAAAAAGGAACAAGAATAATAGACCTAGAAGAGGAATGGGACGCACCACAAATGTCAATTTCTTCTTCTTTTATAAAAAAAGAGACTATCGATTCGGGCTTATTGTTTGATGAGAGAATATGTCATTCAGAAGATCTAAAACTAATACAACAAATATTATATAGAAAAAAAACATTGGGAGTGATCGGAGACACAAAGTATTGTTATAGAAAGAGGAAAAACACCTCTGAGAAATCAATAATTCAAAATTCAAAAAACAACATTAATTGGTATGTGCCGTGTCTAAAGCATGCTTTTTGTGAAACAATGGACTACTATAAGTCAAGAACCAACAACATACCAAAATTTATTCAAAACACAATTTTGTTAGATATACAATGGAGAATTTCCGAAGAAAATAATGTTTCAAGAGTTTTAAATAGTGTAGAAAGAAGAGAATATATAGAGCTATTAAAAAAAATAATAAAAAACATAGATTGCGAAGTTATATTTAAACAAAACCATATTAGTAACTATCTTAAACTGTCGCTATTAAAAATAAAAGATGTAAAACCAACGAAAAACTCTCAAAATGAACAGATAGTAAAAATAGAACAAAACGAAGTATTTAATCATTCAAAAGATGCTGTACTATACATAGATTTTTTTGAAATTAAAAATGAATTAATAATTTTAGAAGGGAAAATTATAACAACAAAAGAATCAACAAACCCAATTATAATCATCAATTATGATAATAGAGTTTTTAAGAAAAAAACGAATTTTGAATCATATGAGAAAACAATTTTAGACAAAGAGTATTCCGCTCAATATAAATTTAAAATAAAATTGAAAGTTGAAGATGTGAATCATTCAATTAAAATAAAAATAAACGATTACGAGTTTGTTCCAGAAAACATCCAATTTGGCCGGTATATTGGATTAAGTACGATATATAAGAAGATGTTTATTCAAACAAACAAATACCTAATAACATATAGAGAAAATACGCTCAAAATAAATAAAAAGAACATCATAAGACACAGTTTATATAACATACTATTTTATATTGACTTATTAAGCGCAAAAACAAACAATATAACAAAAATTGCATCATTAAAAGCTGTAATAATAAGACCGATAGTTCAAATATATAAAGCATTTAAAGTTAAACCAATTTGGCTTTTTAGAGATAGAACCAACACTGCAGATGATAATGGAATTGCGATGTTTGAATACGTAAACAGCAAACACAAAGAAATAAATAGCGTTTTTGCTATATCAAATCAGTCAATAAAAAAAATATCAGAAAGAACAAAAGGAAAAGTCATTGACACTCTTTCGTGGAAATACAAATTACTATATCTAGTAAGTGATTTTGTTTTATCAAGTTCGGCCGACAGCGATGCAGTGAGGCCTTTTGAAGGACACAACGAACCATATAAAGATTTAGAGTCTAGGATTAAAAAAATATTTTTACAACACGGAGTTACAAAAGATGATATCTCAAAATGGCTATGTAAAAGTGAAATGAATTT
>JAEEGL017366932.1_pt1 | contig 10220 bp, 11 predicted proteins | sample 9134231 | NCBI WGS metagenome assembly JAEEGL01 (sample SAMN16246548, study PRJNA631951) | gut metagenome | biome: gut microbiome; feature: rumen; material: fiber-attached | host: Bos | place: Iran: Karaj | collected 2018-10 | reverse complement strand
TCTGCGGCAGTTTTGGGGTTGGTTGGCGAGCGTCCGACGGAATCATCCTCGTACCAGACGGGAAACAGACCGGCGCGGCAATCATTCTCCATAAACGGTGATCTCACGCATGTCGACCGTGTCCCGCGCGGCGGTGACGAAGAGCGTCAGAGAGTCGGACTCGGCGTTCACCGGGCAGATCTTGCGGTGCCCGACGGTGAAGCCTGAATAGATCGTTCCGCCGTTCGCAAGCAGACGGAAGCGCTCGATCCGCTGACCCTCGGCGATGTTTTCACGGAGATCGACGTAGCGGATCTTTTTCTTCTCCGGAAAGCGGATTTCATATTTGCACTGGGTATCGCTTCCCGTGTCGACGCGTGTTACAGATGCCGGGATCCTCTTCTCTTCCCCGAACGCCTCCCGGATCGCGTCGCCGAGTTCCTTCAGCCGTGCGATGTCGCGGGGGTCGAACCGGCCGGACGGCATGGGCGGAACGTTGAGATTGAAGCAGGCGTTCGCGCCGCACGAATTCACGTAGGTGCGGAACAGGCGCTCCAGCGAATGCGGTTCCTCGTTCTGATGATAGAACCAGCCCGGACGGATCGACATATCGATTTCGGCTCCCGTGAAGACCAGCCGCTTAGAATAGAGGATATTCGCGAGCTCTCCGATGGACTCGTCCGTGTTGTACATGAATCCGAGCTCTCCTTCGAGCGGTGCGCCGTCCGTCTGCGGCTCCGAGCGGAAGCATAATTCACCGGGAACGACCGCCCATTCCTCCCGGCGGGCGCGTCCGGCTTCGTTTCCGCACCAGCGCACGTCCGGACCGTGATCGTTGAAAATTGAGGCGTTCGGCTGATACTTCCGGATGAGGGAGATATAGCGGTCAAAATCGTAGATCTGGCGCTTGCCGTTCGGTCCCTCGCCGCAGGCTCCGTCAAACCAGACCATGAAGAGCTCGCCATAATTCGTGAGCAGTTCCGTGAGCTGATTGCAGTAGTAATCGTTGTACGCGTCGGTGCCGTAATAGGGGGAATTGCGGTCCCACGGGGAGAGGTAGACGCCGAATTTGATCCCGCCTCGGCGGCAGGCGTCCGCGCATTCCCGCACGACGTCGCCCTTGCCGTTCTTCCACGGAGAATTCTTGACGCAGTGCTCCGTGAACTGCGACGGCCAGAGGCAGAACCCGTCGTGATGCTTTGCCGTGAGCACAAGTCCCTTCATTCCGGCGGATTTGACCGCCGCGACCCACTCGTCACAGTCGAGATCCACGGGATTGAAGATCGCCTCATCTTCGTTCCCCAGACCCCACTCGAGGTTCGTATACGTGTTGACGGTAAAATGGACGAATGCGTAAAACTCCGTGTCAAACCACGCCATCTGGCGCGGGGACGGCTTGACGTGCGCGGCGGCTTTCAGAAAATCCCTGATTTCCATGATGTTTCCTTTCTTTATGAGTTCCTGAATGATGTTTGAAGCATACCCTCGTCAGAAAATCCTTGTCTCGAACCTCTTCCCGCATTTCGGACACGGGACGGTGTGCTTCCCCTTTTTCACGGGGAGCTTGATCATGGCTCGGCACTTGGGGCACACGCGGTAACGTGCGGTTTTTCTGTCTCGAATGCGATCCTTCTGCAAGACAAACCATGACTTGATCGGGTTCCATATCCGCAGAAATACCGCGTTCTCACGCCGACGCGCGGGGATATTCCGCGAGAAAGAGCGGAATACCATGAGGAACAGGGGCATGAGCTGCAGGACGGAGAAAAGGTAGGAGCGCGTAAGCGCCGCGACGAGAAAAAGAATGAGGCACAGCGCGAAAAGCGCGTAATACAGCTCGTCGGTTCCGTAGCGTCCGAGACCGAACCGGATGAGCTTCTCCCGGAATTTCATTTACCGCCCATCCTTCCCTTCGTCTCTGATGAGAACGGCGCGGCAGGGCGCGCCCTCCGATCCTCCGAGCTTGAGCGGCGCGGCAAACAGGGTGTATTCTCCCTCCTCCACGCCGTCCAGCGTGACCCCCTCGAGCAGCACGATGCCCTTTGAGAGCGTCTCGACGTGAACGGCCATGGGCGGGTTCGAGCCCGTCACGCTCTGCGCTTCAAGTCCGAAGAGCTTCACGCCGATCTCCGAGAGCGCCTCCGCGCCCTCGAGGGTGAGAAAGCAGTCGCCTTTCGCAAGCAGTCTCTCGGTTCCCCGGTAAGGCGTCAGCGCTGCCGCATCGATGCCGCCGTCGAAGCGGGCGACGGTACAGGGTCCGATCAAAGTTTGCAGATCAAGCTCTTCGATCGTTTTTCCGCCCTTCACGAAGTGCCGCGGGGCGTCGAGGTGGGTGCCGTTGTGGGCGTTCATCGAAAACTCCGTGATGCTGCAAACGTCACCCTTTTCCACGTCCGACACACGGCGGAAAGAGGGAGCTATATCCCCCGGATATACATGGCAGGAAAAGAGTTCCTGCGTGATGTCATAGATTTTCATGCCGGTCTCCCATGCGCTGTTTTCTCCATTATAGCGAAACGGAGACGCGATGTCAAGGACGGAACGAAAAAACGGCGGCATGCTCAGCCGGAAATTGTTTTCCGGAAAAGAGTAGCCGCCTGATCATTTACCGCGCAAGCCGGTCCATGATCGAGTTTCGCATAGTGTCCTCCGCTTCATGCAGCGCGTCGAAATCCATCGCGTCTTTATAGATCTCCTCAAGCGCGAAGTGATGCTCCGCCGCTGACCGCAGTGCGTCGTCCGCCGCCGATAAGCAGGATTCCCGGACTTTTGACGCGAGGCGAAGAGGTCCGCGCGGCGCGCCCGACACGAACCGCCTCGTGCGGATAACGGCATCACCGTCCCCGGGTGTGCCGACATAGAACGCGGCGTCCTTCACCCGGATTCCGGCGATCCGTCTTCCGAGCGGAAGCAGGCCGAACTCGGCGGCGAACCCCGCTTTTTCGATTTCTCGTGCCAGAAGGTCAAGGAAGAGGGCCGCCGTACTGCAAGCGTCCTCGATGACAAATTTCCTTGCCGCCCCCAATTCGATTGTCGAAAGAGCGGCTCTGCCGCGCATGGTCACGGCGTGGTCGTACCGATAACGGATGCCGCCACCGTTCTTCTCCGGTTTGCCGAGTCGATCGATGAGACGCTGGGCAGTCTTTTCGGCTTTCTCGCGAAGAAAAAGCTCCTCCGCGCGATGAAGCTCTTCACGAACGACCGCATCCGCCGCCGCGAGCCAGCGGGTCCCCGAAGCATAATCCGCCGCTTTCAAAGCCGCGAGCGCTTCGATCTCTTTGCTCCGCTTTTCGAGCTTTCCGCTGTTCCAAAAGCGAGACACGTCTACGAGCTCGCCGACGGAGCCCGGCGCGCCGGACTCGACCGCATGCGGCGGCGTCCCGTCGAGCATAACGATTCTTCCGTCCAACACGACCGCGTCAAGCGAATCCGGGTCGGAGCCGCAGAGGTACCGCGCGACCGGATACCCTCTTCGCTCTGCCTCGTCCGCGAGCCGCTTCATCATCGTGCTCTTTCCGCTGCCCGGCCCGCCCTTGATGATGTACAGCCTCTCCAGCTTTCTCTCGTCGGCGAAATCGGGATAGGATCCTTTGAATCCCGATTCGGTATTCGCTCCTGCGAACCAGACTTCGCCCGCTTCCTTTAGCTTGCGGTAACCGTCGAATAATCCGCGCATAAACCCCTCCGATTGTTGATTTCGGTGTCAGTCTATGCCGCGCTGCGGTCCGCGGTTCCACGAAAAAACCGCGGGCTTTTGACGGTCCGCGGTTTGTGTTGAACGGTTTCGGTGAACGAAGCGATCAGTTGATCTTTTCGATCCAGCCCATATCGTCGGGAAGCTTGCCCCACTGCATGCCGGTGATGGCGTCATAGAGCTTCTTCGCGATGGGACCGATCTCGCCCTTGTTGATGATCATACGCTTGCCCTCGTCGAACAGTTCGCCGATGGGGGAGATGACAGCGGCGGTGCCGGTACCGAACGCTTCGTCGAGCTTGCCGGCGTCGTTCGCGGCAATGACTTCGTCAATGGAGAGCTTGCGCTCCTCAACGGGAATGCCCCACTTTTTGAGCAGTTCCACGCAGGAACGGCGGGTCACGCCGGGAAGGATGTTGCCGTCGGTCAGCTCGGGCGTCACCACTACGCCGTCGATCACGAAGAAGACGTTCATCGCGCCGACTTCGTCGATATACTTGCGGTAGATGCCATCCAGCCAGAGCACCTGCGCATAGCCCATGTCCTCAGCTCTCTTCTGACCGATGAGGGATGCGGCATAGTTGCCGCCCGCCTTCGCTCTGCCGGTGCCGCCCTTGACGCAGCGGACATATTCGCGCTCAACGTAGATCTTCACCGGGTTGATGCCCGCCTCATAGTACGAGCCGACCGGGGAAAGGATGATGGCGAACAGATAGGTGTGGGAAGGATGCACGCCGAGGTGTGCGTCCGTCGCGATGATGAACGGACGGATATAAAGGGATGTTCCTTCGTCGTAGGGGACCCAGTCCTGATCGAATTCGACGACCGCCTTGATCGCCTGGAGCACGTCCTCCGCGGGGATCTCCGGAACGCAGAGACGGTCGCAGGTCGCGTTCATGCGCTCGATGTTGCAGTCGGGACGGAAGAGCTGAATGCCGCCGTCGCTACGGCGATACGCCTTCAGGCCCTCAAAAAGCTCCTGCGCGTAATGGAACACCATTGCGGACGGGTCAAGAGCGATCGGTCCGTAGGGGACGATGCGGGGATCGTGCCAGCCCTTGTCGACCGAATAGTCCATGAGGAACATGTGATCGGTAAAATAATTGCCGAATCCGAGCTTTTTGTAGTCCGGTTTGACCTTCGGAGAGGGCGTTTTATCAATTCTGATGTTGAGCATAATTGCCTCCGTGAAATTTTTTTCTTATTATACATCATTTTATGGGAAAGTGCAAGGTTTTTGCGGATAAATATTGATCCGCAGGGCAAAAAATCGCGCGGCATAAGCCCTCCCCCGCACGCATAAAATGGAGCAAATCTCCGAAACATCCGAAAGGAAACCTCTCATGAAACGGCTGTGTTATCTCATCATAGTCTTTGGCTTTCTCACGCTTGCGCCCGCCGCGGTATCCGCTTCCGGAGCGCTTTCACCCGGTTTGCAGCAGATCGCGTACGAAAACGAAATGATCGCGTCAGGGCTCATCGGCGCGGGGATCCGTTTTTCATCGGCCGATTTTGAGAATGCGGTCGGGAAATCCTTGGACAGCGTCACGATCACTTCCCTGCCGTCTGCCGCGGACGGAACCCTCTTTTTCGGCGACGCGCCGGTGACGGCGGGGCAAGAGATCCGCATGAAATCCGTTTCCTCTCTGCGGTTTGAGCCGACAAAGGCCTGCAAAACAAGCTCCTTCCGTTTCCGTGCCGACGAAGGCTATTCCTTCCCCTGCATCCTGCGCTGGACGGATCACGCGAATGCCGCCCCGTCCGCTTCGGTATCCGGTGACGCGGTCGCCTGCTGGACGCAGAAGGACATATCGGTGTACGGCTCCATGCCGGGGTACGATCCGGACGGGGATTCGATCCTTTTTGAAGTCGTCGAATATCCGGATCACGGTCTGCTCGAAGTGCTGTCCCCGTCCAGCGGCGACTATCGCTATACGCCCTTTGACGGAGTACAGGGCTCGGACAGCTTCACCTATACCGTGAGGGACGAATGGGGACATTATTCCGAGCCGCAGACCGTAAGCATCTCCGTCGTAAAGGCGGCGTCGACGCTCGAGCTCGCCGACATGGAAGGTCACTGGGCTCATAACGCCGCGCTTGTTATGGCGTCCGAAAACGCAATGGACGTCCGGTACGTCAACGGGGAGATCTATTTTGATCCGGATGCGGCAATCACGCGCGAGGATTTCCTTACGACCGTGATGAAAGCGCTCGGAGCGGGAGACATCGCTCCGGCGAAGACCGTATTTGACGATGACGGCGAAATCTCCGACTCAGCGAGCGGGTATGTGGCGCGCGCGTATTCCCTCGGCATTGTCAGAGGGAGCAATGAGGATGGCAAGCTTTGTTTCCGGCCGAAGGACTGTGTGACCAGAGCGGAAGCCGCCGTGATCCTCAACAAAATCGTCGGCGCGGAGGACAGCGACGCCATCGCCGTGTTCGCCGACAGCTCAAGCGTTCCCGCATGGGCGCGAAGCTCTCTGTCCGCTCTGACCGCTGCGGGTGTTCTCGGCGGGACGGGAGCGGGACAGATTTCACCGAACAGCATCCTGTCACGCGGGGAGGCAGCGGAAATGATCTTTAAGGTCCAGCGTATTTACGGCTGATTTTCTCTTTCATGTATAAAGAAAACTGTTTCGGTTCATACTCCTCTTGACCCCGATGGGGCAAACAACCGGAAAGGAATCTGAAGATGAGCGACAAGAAAAAGAAGCAGAATCCAAACGCGACGGCCGAGCATGACAGCGGCAGCGGAAAAAGCGCGACAGATGACATGAAGAACCGTGTCGACATGCTCAACGCAAACCAGATCGACGAGACGACGAAAAATCCGCCGAAGAAGAACGGAAAGAGCAAGAACGAGAACTGAGAAGCAAATCGACTCAGATGATCCGACGTGATCGCTCGATCGTGTCACGAACGCAAGACCTCCCGCGCTTCCGAACAGGAAGAGCCGCGGGAGGTTTTTGCCCGTTTTATAAATTCGCAGCGGCTGCGGGGCTTATTTCGCCGCCGCTTTTTGTCTGCGTTTTGCGTTTAACCATGCAAAAAGATGGACCAGGCAGAAGATCACGAGATCGACGGTCACGACGGACGCTCCGGTCTGCAGCCCGAGCAGACAGGCCGCGATAAAGCCCGCGATGAATCCAACGACGGATATCAGCGCGGAAAAGATCACCGTTCGTTTGAAATCCCCGGTGAGACGCATGGCGGTGAGCGCGGGGAAAATCAGGATCGCCGAAATCATGATCGAACCCATGATCTTCATGCCGACCACGATGGTAACGCCTGTCAGGATCGAAAGAGTCAGTCCGAACAGATCGGCGGATACGCCCGCCGCCCGCGCGAACGTCTCGTCGAAGGTTACGGCAAAAATCGTTTTGAAGGTAAAGAGAAACCATACAATGACTACGGCGGACAGCACGAGCGAAAGCAGCAGATCCTTATCCGAGATCGTGATCACGGATGCCGAGCCGAACAGGGACGAGCAGATGTCCCCCGCCCTGCCACCGGTTAGATTATACATAAGCGTGCCGACGGCGACTGCGCCGGTCGAGACGACGGCACAGGCAGCGTCGCCGTTGAGACGTCCGTCGTTTCTTGAAAGCCGGAGGATGAGCACCGCCGCAAGGATCACAACGGGGACGGAGATCTCCATGGAATAAAGAGAACCGACCCCGGCGCAGGCGGCGAGAGCGAGCCCGAAAAAGCCGACGTGGGACAGACCGTCTCCGATCATGGAATAGCGTTTCAAAACGAGGCTCACGCCGAGCACGGACGAACACAGCGAAACGAGCGTGCCGACAACAAGGGCGCGCAGGATCACGCGGATCAGAAATTCCGACGCGAAAATCTCGGAAATCGTCATGCTTCCCCTCCCCCGCGCGCATCGCGGTGCTCATGCGGATGACGCGCTTCGTCCTCCGCCTCGTCGATCCTCTCATGCTTTTCATACTGCGCTACCGTGCCGTAGAAGGAATGCCCGCGGCACATCGAAAGCACGGAGTTTGCCTCCCGTAAGGCGCACTGAACGTCGTGCGTGACCATGATGATCGCGCATCCCGCGCGGTTGATGCGCCGGATCGCTTCGTACATCCCGTGCGCGGCGTCGGGATCCAGCCCCGTCACCGGCTCGTCCAAGAGAAGCAGAGTCTCCGAGACGCAGGCCGCGCGCGCGAGCAGGACCCGCTGGCGCTGACCGCCGGACAACTCGCCGAAGGTGCGCGCGGAGAGATCGGCGATGCCGAGCATTTCCATGGCATCCGCGGCGCGTTTCTGGGATGATTTCTTCCAGAACAGTCCGGGACCGTCGCGCCGAACGCATCCGGACAGCACGACTTCCTTCACGGACGCCGGAAAATCCCGCTGGATTTTGGATTGCTGCGGCAGATAGCCGATCCCGGCTTTCCTGACCTCCGGAGCGATATCGAGCAGACCGGCCGCGGGTTTGATCTCTCCCGTGATCGCTTTGAGAAGCGTGCTCTTTCCCGTTCCGTTCTCACCGACGACGGACAGGTAATCCCCGCTCGAGCAGGTAAAGCCGACGTGTTCCGCAGCGACATGCCCGTCGTAGGCAAGGGTGAGATCGATGGCTTTGATCAAAATCATGAATACGCTCCTTTCACGAGAGGGCGGCCTCGAGCGCGTCGAGGTTTTCTAACATCAGCTCAAACAGAGTCACGCCGTTTTGATACTGTTCCTTTGAGACGTTGTGCGCGGAATTCAGCGTCATGATTTTGCATCCGGTTTCCTTCGCGACCGCTTCTGCGCATTTCTGATCCGAAAATTCGATCACAAACACGGCGGGCGCGCCGACGCGGCGCACTTCGGAAATCAGGGCGCTGATCGTAGCGAGCGAAGCTTCCACGTTCGAAGAGCATCCGGTGAATGCGGCGATGTGCTCCAGTCCGAATTCCTCGGTCAGATAGAGGAACGGGAATCGGTCGGCAACGACGATCGTATTGCGTGCGCGGTTTGCCAGCCGTTCGCGGTATTCGGCCTCAAGCCGGTCCGCTTCCGCTTTGTAGGCCGCGAGATTGCCCGCGATCACATCCGCTTTGTCCGGCAGGACGAGGGAGAGGTTTTCCGCGACGGCGTCAGCGATGCGGCGGATGTTTTCGAAGGAGGTCCATACATGTTCGTCCGGTTCGGTCTCTTCCCCGCCCTCTTCCCGTTCGATTGCGGACACCAGTGCCTCATCCGCTGTCTGAGCGGCGTCGATGGCGTAAACGGTCCGCGGGCGCTCCTCCTCCCTCATGGAGTCCATGAGATCGAATACCCAGTCCTCGCTCTCTCCCCCGACACAGACAAAGAGGTCGGCGACATCGATTTTCCCGGCGTCCGAAAGCGTCAGTTCATATTCATGCGCTTCCGTTTCCGGCGGCAGGAGCATCGAGACTCCAGCCGTATCACCGGCGATCCCGCGCGCGATATCATACATGGCGAAATTCGTTGCAAGAACCTGCGGTTTTCCGTCGCTATTTGTCCGATCATCCGAGCAGGAGTTCATGAGGCAGATGCCGAAAATCATCACCGCAGTCAGCAGTATGGAAATGGTCTTACGCATGCTTTTCCTCCGATTGACAGGTTTCGCACAGCCCGTAAATTACGGTTCTTCCGCAGTCGACCGCGAAGCCGTGCTCGCTCAGAAAATGATCGAGGATCTCGCTCATGAACGAGCAGTCCATGTGGATGAGACGGCCGCACTGCTCGCATTTCAGATGAATATGTTCCGAGCCAGCACTCTTCGCGTTGTACCGATAGGTCGCGTATTCGCTGCGTCCGTTTCCCGCGGCGTATCGGGTGAGAAGTCCCGCTTCGGTCAGAGCGGTGATCGCGCGGAACACGGTCGCCTCGCCCGCCTCTACTTTTTCATATACCTCGCGAGCGGAAAAGCACTCGTCTTCGTGATCCATAAAAAAGCGCAGAACCTCGTCCCGCTGCTTCGTCTTGTATCGCATTCGGTTCCCTCCGGAAAACGGATTTGAAATTGATTTTCATTTTCATATTCGCCATTATATCATCGGAAAGCGTCTTTGTCAAGAGGAAAACGAAAAAAAGCCGAACTGCGCGTGATGCGCAATTCGGTTGGATGGGGGCATATGGTCTCGTTTCATGCCTTTTCGACGCGCTTTGCGAGCGCCTTGTTCGAAAACTTGCGCGTTCCCGTCAGCTCTTCGACGACTTCGATAAAAGGCGGAAGGGAGAAGTCCTCTCCCTCGCTTGCCAGCTCCACCTCGAGTACCGCATAACCCTCCAATTCCGGTCCTCCGATCTCGGAAGGATAGACGTCGATCTCGATCACGTGCTTTTCGTAGGGGAAGCTGAACCGCGTCTTTGTAAGAGAGGAATACGCCTCTCGAAGAGCGTCCAAGTATTCCGCTGCGTCGATTTCCCTCTCGTCTTCCCGTCTGGTCATTTTGGTGATCTTCTCTTTTTTCGTGAAGACATAGATGACATGGCCGTTTTCCTCGATTTTTCGGACGCGGCGTTCGGTATCGCTCCCCTTGATGGGGCGGAGATAGGTTTGCGTGATCCGCCGGACCCG
>JAEEGL014218176.1_pt1 | contig 10220 bp, 7 predicted proteins | sample 9134231 | NCBI WGS metagenome assembly JAEEGL01 (sample SAMN16246548, study PRJNA631951) | gut metagenome | biome: gut microbiome; feature: rumen; material: fiber-attached | host: Bos | place: Iran: Karaj | collected 2018-10 | reverse complement strand
TTTTAATCTTGCTTTTTGAGTGGCACTTAGGGAGGGAACAGAAAAGGATGAAAACGGAGCATTTGCGAATGAAGACAGTACTGAAGTACGGCGAATGAGCAAAGGCTCCGAGAAAAGACAATAATCAATATTCCTTATAACAAAACGCAACTAAGCAAAAATCAAGGACTGCAAGCTACAAACTCGCAGTCCTTTTTAACTCTATTGTCTTTTCGATTTTCGCCTTTTATGTCCCGACCGGATTAAAAGAAAGAGATTTGGGTCGACTTGGGCATCGCCGCAAACGCGCCGTAATGCTCGAGCGTATCCACCACACTCTGCGGCGTCCCGGACTGCAGCCTGAAATCCTCAATCGAGATAAACTCGCCGTCCGCTTCGCTTACCGCCTTTTCTATTCCCTTTGCCGCGGTGTCGCCGCAGCCGGGCACGGCATTGAACGGAAGACGGATTTTGTCGTCCTCTATCACATAGGAGTCCGCCTTGGATTTATAGAGGTCTACGGGCAGGAATTTGACGCCTCTTGCCATCATCTCGTTGATTATCTGCAGGGAGGTGAAAACATCGCCCTCTTTGGCGCTCGCTTCCTTTGCCTTGATCTTGAAATCGAGTTCCTTCATCCTGTTTCTGACCGCCTGTCTGCCCGCGAGCACGGTGTCCATTTCAAGGTCGCCGCCCCTTACGGTGAGGTAGGTGGCATAGTATTCAAGCGGATAGTAGAGTTTGTACCACGCAAGGCGCATTGCCGCGATAACATAGGCCGCCGCGTGAGCCTTCGGGAACATGTACTTGATTTTCATACAGGAGTCAAGGTACCACTCGGGCACGCCGTTATCCCTCATCGCTTTCTTGTGTGCTTCGGTGAGTTTTTCGGTCGCCTTGCCCTTTCTGACTATCTCCATTATGTCAAACGACATCTTGTTTTCAAGACCCTTGTGGATAAGGTAAACCATAATGCTGTCACGCGTTCCGATAACGTCGGAAATGGTGCAGATGCCTTTTTTGATAAGATCCTGCGCGTTTCCGAGCCATACGTCGGTGCCGTGAGAAAGGCCCGAAATCTGAAGCATGTCGGAGAAGTTGGCGGGCTTCGCCTCGGTGAGCATACCGAGCACGAAGGGCGTGCCGAGTTCGGGCAGTGACAGGGTGCCCGTGGGGCAGCCGATATCTTCGGGCGTAACTCCGAGCGGCTCGGTTGATGTGAGCAGCTGATAGAGTTTCGGGTCGCACACGTCAGCATCCATAACGGAGGTGCCGGTGAGGTCCTCAAGATGCTTGTACATTGTGGGAACTTCGTGACCGAGATTGTCAAGTTTGAGGATGGTATCGTGGAGCGAGTGGAAATCGAAGTGGGTTGTTCTGTGTATGGAATCCGCGTCATCGGCGGGGTGCTGTATGGGAGTGAAATCCTCCGCGTCCATATTGTCGGGCACAACAACCATTCCGCCCGGGTGCTGACCGGTGGTCCTCTTTACACCCTGACAGCCGACAGCGAGGCGCTCGATTTCGGCATTGTTGAGGTCGGTTTTTCCCGTTTCCTCCATCCACTTCTTGACGAAGCCGAAAGCGGTTGCCTCCGCGACGGTGCTTATGGTGCCCGCTTTGAAAACGTGCTTTTCGCCGAAAAGTTCTTCGGTGTATCTGTGAGCGTAAAACTGATATTCGCTCGAGAAGTTAAGGTCTATATCGGGCGATTTGTCGCCGTCAAAGCCGAGGAAGGTTTCAAAGGGGATATCGTGGCCGTCCCTGAGCATCGGCTCGCCGCAGACGGGGCAGTTTTGGGGCGGCATATCAAAACCGGAGCCGTATTCGCCCTTAAGGAATAACTCAATGTGCTTGCACTTTGAGCAAAGGTAGTGCGGCGGCAGTGGGTTTACCTCCGAAATACCCGCGGCAAAGGCGGCAAACGATGAACCGACGGAGCCTCTGGAGCCGACATAGTAGCCGTGCTCCATGGAGTTGCTCACGAGTTTCTGCGCTATCATATAAAGCACGGCGAAACCGTGTGAAATAATGGAGTTGAGCTCTTTGTCAAGGCGCTCTCTGATATAATCGGGCAGGGGTGTGCCGTAAAGCGCCTGCATGCGCTCATAGCATATCTGCCTGAGAGTGTCTTCCGAGCCCTCGATGTGAGGCGGATAAGTGCCGTCGGGTATCGGCTTTATCTCCTCGCACATATCGGCGATTTTGCCGGGGTTGACTATTACAACCTCTCTCGCCTTTTCTTCGCCGAGATAGGCGAATTCGTCAAGCATCTCCTGAGTTGTTCTCAGGTAAAGAGGTGCCTGCCTGTCGGAATCGGAGAAGCCGAGCGAGTGCATTATAATCTCTCTGAAAACGGCGTCTTCCTCGTCCATAAAGTGAACATCTCCCGTAGCGACTACGGGCTTGCCGAGTTCTTCGCCGAGCGCGATAATCTGCCTGTTGAGATCCTCAAGTTCCTCCGTGCCGGCAAGTGAGCCGTTTTCAACAAGGAAAGCGTTATTGCCGTTGGGCTGTATTTCGAGGTAATCGCAGATTGAGGCGTATTTCACGAGTGTTTCGTGCGGCTTGCCGTCAAACACGGCGCGGTAAAGCTGACCCGCCTCACACGCTGAGCCGATTATGAGCCCCTCTCTGTGCTCCATAAGCCTGCTCAGAGGTATTCTGGGATTTCTGTAGAAGAATTCCAGGTTTGACGCCGTAATAAGCTGATAGAGGTTTTTGAGGCCTGCCTTGTTCTTCGCAAGGATGATTATATGGTAACTCTTGAGTTTCTTCGGGTCGGGTTTAATGTGCCCGTTGATTTCGCTCACCTTTTCAAGCCCTTTGGCTCTGAGCATTTCAACAAGTTTCGCGAAAATGAGCGCGGTGACTCCCGCGTCTTCGTCCGCCCTGTGATGGTCAAAATCGGGCAGACCGAGAGAGGCGGCGATGGTGTCAAGCTTGTAGTTTTTCTTTTTGGGTGTTACAAGCGCCTGTGAAAGAAGCAGAGTATCAATATGAGTATAGTCATACTCTATGCCTTCCCTCGCGCAGGCGGCTTTGAGAGTATCGGTATCAAAGGTGGCGTTGTGAGCAACGAGGATGGCGTCATTCGTGCAGAAATCAAAGAATTTCCTGAGCGCCTCCCCTTCTCCGGGCGCGCCAGCAACCATTGAATCATCAATGCCGGTTAACTCTGTGATAACTTCGGGAATCGGCATTTTGGGGTCTACAAAGGTGCGGAAGCGTGATTTTTCAACTCCGCCTTCGTATTTGACCGCGCCGATTTCTATAATCCTGCTGTATCCGGTGCGAAGACCCGTTGTTTCAAGGTCGAATATTACAAATCTGCCGTCAAGCGGCATATCGCGGCTGCCCGTGACCGCCGTGACGGAGTCATCGACATAATAGCCCTCCATACCGTAGAGAATCTTTATGCCGTGCTTCTTTGCCGCCGCCGCTGCCTCGGGGAAGGCCTGCACCACACCGTGGTCGGTGATTGCGATTGCCTTGTGACCCCAGGATGCCGCCCTCGCGACAAGGTCGGACGCGCTTGTGATGCCGTCCATCTGCGACATATTGGTGTGAAGGTGAAGCTCTGTGCGTTTTTCCTCGCACTCGTCTTTTTTGGGTATGGTTTCAATGCGCACCACGGCGTTAGCCCTGATGCAGAAAGATTTGATATAGTCATCGTATTCGATATGACCTCTGAGAAGAAGCACCTTGCCTGCAAGATTGTCTTCGGTAAGGTCCTCGCACTTCTCGGCGACATCGAAAATCTTGACCGTGTAGGAGCCCGTTTTATCGGTAATATTGAATTTGATTATTTTTCTCTTCTTGTCTTTGGTCTCTCTTATGTCAAGCCCGAAGACACTGCCCCATACGGTGACGTTGCCGTCATCGAGGGAAATGCCCGAAATGGGCACGGGCTTGCTTTTAATTGCGTGACCGTAGAGCACGCGGGCGTTTGAAAGGGAAATCGGAAGGTCGTCATACTCCTTCACTGCCTTTCTGCCCTTTGCACTCACATTTTCGCGCGTTTCAACGGAAATGTTGTTTTTCTGCATCTCAACATATTCGGGCGAATCGAAACTGAGAGTCTCCTCCCCTTCGAGTATCACATCAAATCTCGAGCCGAAGAGGGACGCGACGGTTTTTTCAATCAGTCTGTCCGCGCCGAGTTCACACAGGAAATCCCTGCCTTTTTTAAGATGCACGGTGATTGTTTCATCGCCGATTTCGTATGACGCGCCGTCAAAGAAACCGTTTACAAGCGGGTTTGCTTTTTTGACATATTCGATTATATCGGCAAAGGATTCTTCGCCGAGTTCGGACACGGGGAAAACGAACGACACATCCGCACGCGCGATTTTCAGCTTCGCGGTAAGTTCGCTGTTAAGCCTTTCCCTTATACTGAATCCGATATATTTTTCCGCCTCCGCTTCGGCGGAAAAGGTGCCCGACTGCGCATCATAATTGATGCTGCTGACGGCGGCACCCTCAATGATTTCTCTGAGTTCATCGCTCAGATACTCTCCGATAAAAAAACTTAAGTTCTTTTCTGACATTTTATTCACATACTTTCAATTTCTTTCATCAAAACATCAACTGCTTCATTTTCGGGCACTTTTCTGATTATTTCCCCTTTTCTGAAAAGAAGTGCCTCTCCATCTCCGCCCGCGATGCCTATATCCGCCTCTCTCGCTTCGCCGGGACCGTTTACGATACAGCCCATTACCGCGACCTTGATGTCTTTATCGCAGTTTTCAAGCCTTTTTTCAACCTCTTTCGCAAGGTCGATGAGAGAGATTTTTGTTCTGCCGCAGGTGGGGCAGGCCACTATTTCGGGGCCTTTGCGAAGGCCCATTGCCTTAAGAATATTTTTGCCCGCCGCAACCTCTTTTACAGGGTCGTCGGTCATCGAAACCCTGATGGTGTCGCCTATGCCCATATAGAGCAGAGAGCCGATGCCCGCCGCGGATTTCACAAGCGAAATATCGTGCGTGCCCGCCTCCGTAACGCCGAGGTGAAGCGGGTAATCGCATTTTTCGGCGGTAAGGCGGTATGCGTCAATCATAGTGCGCACATCGGATGATTTTATGGAAATGACAATATCCGTGAAATCATATTTTTCAAGCAGTCCCGCGTGATAAAGGGCGCTTTCGGTGAGCGCTTCGGCGGTGGGTGCACCGTATTTTGCGAGAATATTCTTCTCAACCGAGCCGGAATTAACGCCGATTCTTATCGGGATATTCTTTGCCCTGCATTTGTCGGCAACCGCCTTTACGCGGTCTTCGCTGCCGATATTGCCGGGGTTTATGCGGATTTTGTCAACACCCGCGTCAGTGCAGGCGAGGGCGATTCTGTAATCGAAATGAATATCCGCTACTACCGGTGTCTTGATATTCTCTTTGAGCGCCTCTATGAGTTTAACGCTTTCAAGGTCGGGCACGGCGGCGCGGATTATGTCACAGCCGGCGCTTTCGAGCGCCTTTGCCTGCTCAACACCGGCCGCGATATCGTGCGCTGGCACATTGAGCATTGACTGCACGGTAACCGGGCTGTCGCCTCCGATATAAACGGAGCCCGCCCTGACTTTTCTTGTTTTTCTTCTCTCCATTTTATTATCCCTTTATGAGTTTCCAGATATCGCTGAAAGACACAAAAGCCATAAGCGCAAGCAGGAGCACCATTCCGACGGCGTGCACCCAGCCCTCAAACTTTTTGGGGACGGGCTTGCGCGTAATCATCTCAACAAGAATAAACAGCAGTCTGCCGCCGTCAAGAGCGGGCAGAGGAAGCAGGTTGAAAAGGCCTATGTTTATGGCGATAAGAGCCATAAGCACAAACAGGAAGGTGAAATCGGTCTGCTTCACGCTTTCGGACGCGGCATCGGCAATGTAATTCACCGTGCCTATCGGTCCGCTCAGGTCGCTTACGTGGTATTTGCCCGTGATGAGGTCAAACAGCGAGATATAGACGAGGCGCGCGTATGAGGCGGAAGTCCTGAAAGCGGCGGGAATAACGGTTTTTACCGACGGCTCAACGCCTACGATTATGAAATCATAGATGATTGTGAGCCTTTCCTCGCCGTCATACTCGGCCATCTCGGTTTTGAATTTCACATCGTTTATATCAATCTTTTTGCCGTTTCTTTTTATGGTGAAATCGAATACGCCGTCGTCATCCGTTGACATAAAATACGACACATCGTAGTCGGAAAAAATGCGTCTGCCGTTAATCTTATAAAGCTCGTCGCCCACCTGAAGGCCGTAACTGCTGCTCACGGCGTCTTTCGTGAAGGAATGGATAAAGGGCGTGCCGATTAAGTCTTTGGACGTGGCAAGCATAATCATCACTATGATAACGCCCATAATGATATTTACCACGCCGCCCGCGGCAACGATTATAAACCTCTGCCAGGGCTTCTTGTTGCAGAAAGCGCCGTCGTCTTCGCTTTCGCTGTCCTCCCCTTCCATGGCGCAGTAGCCGCCTATGGGGAGCAGGCGCAGGGAATACTGAGTGTCTTTCTTTTTGAACTTGAAGATTGCCGGGCCCATGCCCATGGCAAACTCATTTACCTTTACTCTGAAAAGCCTCGCAAAGATGAAATGACCGAGTTCGTGGAAAAAGATAAGCAGTCCGAAGAAGAATATGGCCACAACGAAGGGCCATACTTTACCCAGAACGGTTCCTATTGAAAGAGTCTGAAATATACTCACGGTCAAACCTGCCTTTCTTCTCTCACGGCTCTGTCCGTTTCAAGCACATCCGCAAGGGTGTATTCGCCGCACGGGAGGTTAAGTTCGAGGGCTCTGCCGACTTCCTCCTGGATATCCCAGAAGCCGGTTTCTCCCCTTCTGAACGCGGCGTTTGCCTTTTCGTTTGCGGCATTGACCGCCGCGGGATACAGGCCGCCCATTGAGAGCGCCTTGCGGCAGATATCAATGCATCTGAAAGTTTCATTGTCGGGCCGTGTGAAAGTGAGAGCCCCGCATTGAGTAAGATCGAGTTCTGCGGCAGGGCTTTCAAATCTGTCGGGGTAAGTGAGAGCGTACTGAATGGGTATGCGCATATCGGGCACGCCCAGCTGCGCTATTACGGAATTATCTGAAAACTCGGCAAGCGAATGAACTATACTCTGTCTGTGCACAACCACCTCGATTCTGTCCGGGTCCATATCAAACAGCCATGCCGCTTCAATGAGTTCCAACCCTTTGTTCATCATTGTAGCAGAGTCGATGGTTATTTTTGCACCCATTGACCAGTTGGGGTGTGCGAGCGCCTGCTCGAGAGTGATATTTTTAAGTTCTTCGCGGCTTTTTCCGTAGAAAGGTCCGCCCGACGCGGTGAGGATAAGTTTTTTAATCTGCTTTCTGTCGGGGCAGCCCTGTATGGACTGAAAGATTGCCGAATGCTCCGAATCGACGGGAAGCACGGGAATGTTCTTTTCCTTAGCCGCTTTCATTACGAGCGCGCCGGCAGTCACAAGGCTCTCTTTATTGGCGAGGGCGAGCACACTGCCCGCCTCTATCACCGCGAGAGTGGGCTCAAGGCCCGCTATGCCGACGATGCCGTTTACCACAGCGTCCGCGCCCGCGCGGGCGCATTCAATCACGCCCTCCCGGCCCGAAAGGACCCGGGTGGGCGTGTCCGCCGTTTTTATTCTGAGCTGCGCCGCCTTTTCCTCGTCGGCAAGAGCGGCAAATTTCGGCCTGAATTCTCTTATCTGGGCCTCGATTTTATCCACACTGCCGTGAGCGGTGAGCGCAACCACCTCGTAACCTCTCATACGGGCAACATCGAGCGACTGCACGCCGATTGAGCCCGTTGAGCCGAGAATGCTTACTGATTTAATCATTTCAAATCCTTACTTAACAAGCAGTTCCGTTAAAATGCGCACGATAATATAGGTGGTGGGCATGGTGAACAGGTAGGAATCTATTCTGTCCATCGCTCCGCCGTGCTCCGGTAAGAGCGTGCCGTAATCCTTCACACCGTAGTTTCTCTTGAGTACGGATGCCGAAAGGTCGCCGAACATACCCATAACGCAGACTACGGGCACTATGATGAGCACCACCCACCACTTGATTGTGTCAAAGCGGAAGAACCATTTGTTGAATATTGCCCAGGTGACAAGGGCAAACACGGTGGTGCCGATTACGCCGCCGACAGAACCCTCGATTGTTTTCTTGGGGCTGATGTTGGGGGCGAGTTTGTGCTTGCCGAAAGCCATACCCGAAAACAGGCAGAAGGTGTCGCAAAGCCAGGCGCAGTACATAGCCATAAGGATGACAAACACTTCGCTTGATTTGCTGAAAATCTGCGGGTATTTATCCATAAACTCATAAGTGAGCAGAAGGCTGGATGCGGATACGGGAATTACGATTGACGCGAAAAGGCCTATCGCCACATTCTCAAACTTGGTGCAGTCATATGTTTTGAGCATAAGAATAAGCACGGCGAGAATGTAGATGCCGATAATGAGGCCGGGCGCAATGGGAATAAATCTTTCGAGGTCAAAGCCGATGTAGAGCGGCACGCAGAATGCAAAAATCATATTGACCCACGTGAGTATCTTGTTTTTGCACTGCGATACTCCCATAATCTCGTGCACGCAAAGAGCGCTGACAAGAGCGACCACTATGCATACAAACGCTCCGAGCCCGTTGCCGATAAGGGTAAGCAGGCCTATCGCGAAAAGGGCGCATATAACGCCTACAACAATTCGAACTAACATTTCTTCAATTCCTCATTCATCATTCATATCAGATTCCTCCGAATCTTCTGTTTCTGTGACAGAAGTCGAGGATTGCTTTGTCAAGATCATCGGGCGTGAAATCCGGCCACATAACATCGGAATACCAGAACTCCGAGTAAGCCGCCTGCCAAATCATGAAATTGGACAGCCTGTATTCGCCGCTCGGCCTTATTATCAGGTCGGGGTCCGGCTGACCGGCGGTGAAAAGGTTTGCGGAAATATCCTCCTGGGTGATATCTTTCGGATTCAGTTTTCCGTCTTTCACCTGCTTGGCAAGTTCTTTGAAACTGTGCAGTATTTCATCTCTGCCGCCGTAGTTGATGGCGAGGTTAACCGTCATCACTTTTTTGTCGGCAGTTCCCTTTTCGAGCGTCTCCATCCTCTCGACAACATCGGACGGAAGCCCTTTCTTTTCCCCTATAAGATGAAACCGCAGACCTCTCTGCTCGTTTTCGCTTTCTCTTTCGTTGGCTTCATCGAGGTAGTCACGGAAAATCTTCATTATCGCCCTCACCTCTTTGGCGGGCCTTTTCCAGTTTTCCGTGGAAAACGCGTAAAATGTCATATATTCTATGCCGAGGTCGGCGGCATAGTTGCATATGGTGCGGAAGGTGTTTGCCCCGGCTCTGTTCCCTTCGGAGCGCTCAAGCCCGCGGCTCTTTGCCCAGCGGCCGTTGCCGTCCATAATCACGCCTATATGCCTCGGCAGAATAATGCCGTTTTTTTGTTCTTCAGTCATAATATCTCCGATAAAATCGCCCGCTTGAATCTTTTTTCAGGCGGGCGGTAATTGCTGTCAGATGGACATTATTTCCTTCTCTTTTTCATCGGCAAGTTTGTCAATGTTTTTGATTGCCTTGTCGGTGTAATCCTGAATTTCTTTTTCGGCATCCTTGAGGTCATCCTCGGTTATCTCGGATGCTTTTTCCATTTTCTTCGCCTTTTCAATGGCGTCTCTTCTGATGGAGCGGATTGCAACTCTTGAGGCTTCCGCCATTGTGCGCACATCCTTGCTCAGCTCTTTACGGCGCTCCTCTGTGAGAGAGGGGAAAACAAGGCGGATGGTTGTGCCGTCATTCTGGGGATTGATGCCGATATCGGAAGCGAGAATCGCTTTTTCGATAGCGCCGATAGTGGATTTATCCCAGGGCTGGATGTTGAGAATTCTTGCCTCGGCAACGGATACTGCCGCCATCTGATTGATGGGGGTGGGTGTGCCGTAGTAGTCAACTCTTATTTTATCAAGCACGGCGGCGTTTGCTCTGCCCGCTCTGAGCTGTGCGTAGTCAGATACGAGTTTCGCCTGAGTTTTTTCCATTTTTTCTTTGGTGTTTGCAAATAAAGTTTCCATAGTAATCCTCCCTTATTCTACTAATGTGCCGATTTTTTCGCCCTCAACAACTCTTACGATGTTGTCAAAATCATTGAGATTGAAAACGATGATTTTCATATTGTTTTCACGGCAGAGCGAAAACGCGGCCGTGTCCATTACCTTGAG
>JAEEGL014018738.1_pt1 | contig 10220 bp, 7 predicted proteins | sample 9134231 | NCBI WGS metagenome assembly JAEEGL01 (sample SAMN16246548, study PRJNA631951) | gut metagenome | biome: gut microbiome; feature: rumen; material: fiber-attached | host: Bos | place: Iran: Karaj | collected 2018-10 | reverse complement strand
TCGGATACGTCGTTCCGGTTGTTTCGGAAATCTTAAGACCGATAGTAACTGTAGTCAGATCTCTTCCTGTAATGGCAATTCTTCTGATGATTATAATCTGGACAAATCCGTTAAAAGCTCCTGTTTTCGTGGCGTTTCTGGCAGTGTTTCCTATATTATATTCCGACGTTTCATCTGCTCTTGAAGAAATACCGGAAGGAATTATATCAATGAGTAAGATTTACGGAGTACCGTTAGGCAGAAAGATTACGTGGTTTTACTTGCCTTTTATCTACCCGTATATCGTCAGGTCGTCTGCGTCTTCTTTATCATTTTCATTAAAAGTCATAGTATCTGCAGAAATACTATCTAAAACATATAACAGCATCGGCGGTCTGATGCAGGAAGCCAGGGCCTATCTTGAGATGAAATCTTTATTTGCTCTTGCGATTATCGTTGTTATATCAGGATTTATTATTGAGTCGTTGGTTTTGACGCTTCTTTTGTTCAGGAGGTCTAAAAATGATTACTCTTGATTCTGTCAGTAAAAAATACGATGATAAAACGATTTTACATAACGTTTCTTTTAATGTTTCTGATAAAGAGATATTATGTATTTTAGGTGAAAGCGGAAGCGGGAAAACTACTATTCTGAATATAATCGCAGGATTGCTTTCTTTTGAAGGGAAAATGCAAAACGATTTTTCAAGAATTTCGTATGTGTTTCAGAATCCTCTTTTGATTTCAACTCTTACCGTTGAGGGAAATCTTAAATATACGGGATCAGTCCCTGAAATGATTTTGCCAACGTTGAAAAAACTCGGTATTGACGAATGCAGTAAAAAATACCCGGGACAGTTATCAGGCGGGGAAAAGCAACGTGTTTCAATTGCCCGTGCTGTATTGAATGATCCGGATTTGATTCTTCTTGATGAGCCGTTGTCTTCAATAGATTATTCAAGAAAACTCGAACTGATAAAATACCTCTCGGATTTTATTCGCGGTGAAAAAAAGCGTTCTGCAATATACGTTACTCACGATATTGAAGAAGCTCTTATGATAGCAGACAGAATAGTTATACTCAAAGAAGGAACAGTTAAATCTGAATATAACAACTGTCTTGACGCATTTCCGGGAGCATACGGAGCGCCGAATTCTCTCAGACAAAAAATAATAAGTGAAATATCTGAATAAGGGTCCGCAAAAATGCGGACTCTTTTTTATTTTTTCGGTTTTTTTATTGACATTATAACTTTATTATATTATAATACTACTTATGGATTTAGATCCTATACAATAATTAAGGAGGGCTAAAATGGCTCATTTAAGTGAAGCGGCAGTAGTTCAGATAAACGAGATCTGCGATCGTTACAAAAATCAGAAGACTCCGCTTATGATGATTCTGAGTGATATTCAGAAGGAATATGGCTATATTCCGCTTGAAGTTCAGGAGTTAGTTTCTAAGAAAACAGGTATTTCCGTCGCAGAGATTTATGGTGTTGTTACTTTTTATTCACTTTTTTCACTTCAGCCTAACGGCAAATACGTTATCGGCGTATGTCTGGGTACAGCTTGTTACGTTAAAGGCGCTCAACTTGTACTTGACAAATTCACAGAACTGCTTGGCATAGGCCCCGGCGAAACAACTGAAGACGGTCTGTTTACAATTGACGCTCTTCGTTGCATTGGTGCCTGCGGTATTGCTCCCGCAATTTCAATAAACGGCAAAGTTTATCCGAAGATGACGGTAGATATGGTTGCTCCGATTATAGATGAGTACCGTGCTCTTGCGGCAAAAGAAGCATAATTTAAAACGAATTAATATTTGAAAGGTAAATAATATGAAATCTCTTGAAGAACTTATTGCTATCAGAGAGAAAGTTAAGAATACGGTAGCACTTGAAAACGGAACCGATGAGATGCGTGTTGTAGTTGGACTCGCAACCTGCGGTATAGCTGCCGGTGCTCGTCCTGTACTTCGCGCTTTGGTCGATGGAGTTAAAGAAGCTGGTTTATCGGACAGAGTTTCTGTAAAACAGTCAGGATGTATCGGTATCTGCCAGTATGAACCTATAGTTGAAGTTCACCAGCCCGGCAAAGAAAAAGTTACTTACGTTAAAATGACTCCCGAAAAAGCATTGGAAGTTATTGAGAAACACTTAAAGGGTGGGAAACCGATTTATGAATATACGATAGGAAAAGCAGTTGATCCTGACGTTGTTATTGAGGAAGGCGCTCACGTAAAGACACTTGCTGAAACAGACCTTTTCAAAAAGCAGCTCAGAGTTGCCCTCAGAAACTGTGGCGTTATCGATCCTGAAAATATTGAAGAATATTTTGCAGTAGACGGATATCTTGCTCTCGGTAAAGTACTTAAGGAAATGACTCCTGACGACGTTATTAAGGTTATCCTTGATTCAGGACTCAGAGGCCGTGGAGGCGGCGGATTCCCGACAGGACGTAAATGGAGATTTGCTGCTGATCAGCCTGCAGGACAGAAATACGTTGTATGTAATGCAGACGAGGGAGACCCCGGAGCATTTATGGACAGGTCAGTTCTTGAAGGTGACCCGCACGCAGTTCTTGAGGCAATGGCAATTGCAGGTTATGCTATTGGAGCTAATGAAGGTTGGATCTACGTTCGTGCTGAATATCCGGTTGCTGTTCAGCGTCTCCAGATAGCTATTAAACAGGCTAAGGAATACGGTGTCCTTGGAGAAAACATTTTTGGAACAGGATTTAACTTTGATATTAATATCAGGCTCGGCGCAGGAGCTTTTGTCTGCGGAGAAGAGACAGCTCTCCTTACTTCTATTGAAGGAAAACGCGGCAATCCTCGTCCCCGTCCTCCGTTCCCGGCAATCAAGGGCCTTTGGGGACGTCCCACGATTATCAATAACGTTGAAACTTATGCAAACGTTGCTCAGATCATTCTTAAGGGTTCAGAATGGTTCGCTTCAATGGGAACCGAAAAATCCAAAGGAACAAAAGTGTTCGCACTCGGCGGTAAGATTACAAATACAGGCCTTGTAGAAATTCCCATGGGAACCACTCTTCGTGAAATCGTTGAAGAAATAGGCGGCGGAGTTCCGAACGGTAAAAAGTTCAAGGCGGCTCAGACTGGCGGTCCTTCAGGCGGTTGCATTCCTGCTTCTCTTATCGATACGCCGATAGATTATGATAACCTCACTGCCATCGGTTCAATGATGGGCTCCGGCGGACTTATCGTTATGGACGAAGATACCTGTATGGTTGACCTTGCCAAATTCTTCCTTGAATTTACAGTTGATGAATCCTGCGGTAAGTGTTCACCTTGCCGTATTGGAACTAAGAGAATGCTTGAGATCCTTAACAGGATTACGGCAGGTAACGGTACTCTTAAAGATCTTGACGAACTTGAAGAAATCGCTGCTACTCTCAAATCAAATTCTCTTTGTGCTCTCGGTCAGACAGCTGCCAATCCGGTTCTTTCTACAATCAAACATTTCCGTAATGAATATATCGCTCACATCGTTGATAAAAAATGTCCTGCCAAAGTATGTAAGAATCTTATGCAGTACGTTATCGAAAAAGACAAGTGCGTAGGCTGCGGTATGTGCGCAAAAGCGTGCCCTGCTAACGCAATTGCAAGAACTAACTATGTTGCTCCGGGCAAGAAACTCGCTGCTATGGAAATTGATTCTTCCAAGTGCGTAAAGTGCGGAGCATGTATGGCAACGTGTAAATTCGGTGCCATCTACAAAGATTGACAGGAGGATTGGAAATAATGGCTAAAGTTAATATTAAAATAGAAGGCGTATCCTATCAGGTTGAAGAAGGACTTACGATTCTTGAAGCTGCAAAATCTTGCGGTTACGAAATTCCTTCACTTTGCTCCTTTAACCACGGAGAATGTTCTCAGGGTTCCTGCAGAGTATGTCTTGTGGAAGCGACCGGAGCCAGAGGATTGGTTGCGTCTTGCGTATATCCTGTTGCCGAAGGCATGGAAATCAGAATTTCCACTCCTCAGGCTGTGGCTGCGCGCAGAGCTTCTGTTGAACTTCTTCTTTCTAACCATAATAAGAATTGTCAGCAGTGTGACAAAAACGGCAAGTGTGAACTTCTGCGTGTCGCTAATCTTACCGGCGCAAGAGAAGGTATGTTTGAAGGTGAAAAGACTCCTGTTACTATCGACAGAATCACTCCTTCAATCATGAGAGATACTTCAAAGTGCGTTCTTTGCGGAAGATGCATTGAAAGATGTAAGAATGCTCACGGTCTTGGTATTCTTGGATTTGAAAACCGTGGCTTTAAAACAATTGTCGGACCTGCTGAAAACCGTTCCTTTGCTGATTCTCCGTGTATTCTTTGCGGTCAGTGCGTAACAGTATGTCCTACCGGAGCTCTTATGGAAGTTTCGGAAATTGATAAGGTTGACGCAGCAATGAAAGCCGGTAAGTTTGTTGTTGTACAGACAGCTCCTGCGGTTCGCGCTGCTTTAGGCGAAGAATTTGATCTTCCTATCGGTACTCTCGTAACAGGAAAGATGGTAGCTGCACTTAAGAGACTCGGCTTTAAGAAAGTATTTGATACAAACTTCGGAGCAGACCTTACGATCATGGAAGAAGCAAATGAGCTTCTTGCAAGAGTTCAGAACGGCGGGGTACTTCCGATGATTACGTCCTGCTCGCCCGGCTGGATCAATTTCTGCGAATATAATTACAGTGATATCATTCCTCATCTCTCATCCTGCAAATCTCCTCACGAAATGTTCGGCGCAATCCTCAAAACGTATTACGCTGAAAAGATCGGTGTAGATCCCAAGGATATGTTCGTTGTTTCTATTATGCCTTGTACAGCAAAGAAATACGAGAAGACCAGAGACCAGCTCAAGAACGAAGAAGGTCTTCCGGACGTTGACGCTGTTCTTACCACAAGAGAACTCGGCAGACTTATCAAACGTGCGGGTATCATGTTTAACAGACTTCCCGATGAAGAGTTCGACAACGATATCGTAGGCGAATACACAGGCGCAGGCGTTATTTTCGGAGCATCCGGCGGAGTTATGGAAGCAGCTCTTCGTACTGCTGCTTATAAGCTGACAGGTAAAGAACTCGAGAACGTTGATCTTAAAGAAGTTCGCGGACTCGACGGAATTAAGGAAGCTGCTTACAATCTTGGCGGGACAGAAGTAAAAGTTGCTGTTGCTCATGGCATGAAGAATGCAAGAGTTCTTCTTGACGAGATTCGTGAAGGAAAGAGCAAATATCTCTTTATTGAGATTATGGGTTGCCCCGGAGGATGCGTTGCAGGCGGCGGTCAGCCTTACGTTAAACCTTGCTTCCTTCCCAATGAAGATGATAATATTCTTGATACGTATAAAGAAAAGAGAGCCTCTGCTCTTTACAAGGAAGATAAGTTAAAGAAATACAGAGTTTCTCATCAGAATCCTCAGATTATTGAACTTTACAAAAACTTCCTCGGTGAGCCCAACTCTCATAAAGCGCATGAATTGCTTCATACTTCATATGTTGCAAGAGAAGGTTTCAACGAAAAGAAGAAATAAATTATAACAGAAAAGTCCTGTCGTGAAGACAGGACTTTTTTTATTGATTTTCGGCTTCTTTCATAACCTTTATTGCTTCGGAAATTGCGCTCTCGAAGTTTCCTCCGTCGCCTCCTTCGAGGCTGACTGCGCCTTTATATCCGACTCTTTTTAAAGCGCTGAAGAATATTTTTAATTCATCAAGGTTTTTCATTTTCGGAAACAGCCGGTTATCTTTGGGACTTGCCATATGAACGTGGAGAATTTTTTGTCCGAAACTTACAAAATCTTCTTCTGTGTCTCCGCCGAGTATTGCATGATAATAATCTACAAGCAGACCGAGACGGACGTTATTTATACTGTCGATTATTTCCATTGCTTCTCTGCAGTTGTTTATAAAATTGGTTTCTTCTTTTCTTAATTCTTCTATAGCAATATTGATTGAATATTCTTCTGCTTTTGGAATAATTATCTCGGTAAGCAGGTCGCAGAAATGTTTTTTAGCGTCTGATAACGTCATACCTTCAGGTATCCTTCTTGCGCCTCCGCTTCCAAGTACTATGATCTTTGTTCCGAGAATTGAAGATTTTGTGAGTATAGTATCAATATAATCTGATATTTTTTTATACTCGTTTTTATCCAGCAATTTAAAATTGCCTGGAAACATACAATTATGAGAAACGCAATATAGTCCGAAACTGTCTGCAGCAGATTTAAAATCTCTTATTTCGCTCTCGGGTTTGTCAATTAGATTTACTAGTGGGGTTTCAAAACAGTCGTAACCGTATTTTGCTAACGTTTCCAGATTTTTTGCGTTGTAACCTATACAGCAGCTGAATTTCATTTTTTACCTCTTATTTATTATTTTGATTCTTGTTGTCTGAAGCAGGATGAATGATTACTTTGTCTTTTGTCAAAATGCCGAACAGTTTGTCGATTCCGTTTCCTGTTATTTCAATTAATTTGTCGAAAAACGTATATTTGAACAGCAATTGTCTGATTTTTTCGAGAATTACGCACGTTATGTATATAACGAATACTGCAGCAAGAACGTGTATGAACATTTGCCATGTGTTTTCATAATAACCGACTTTCCAGAATCTCAGATACATAAAATACTTCCAGAATACGGGTTGAACGTGAATTATGTATATTCCGAAAGACGTTGAAGAAATAAAACCTATTATCGCTTTTGATACTTTGAATTTTATGTTGATCTGTCTGAACAATAAAAGAAGAAATACTGATCCGATTAATATGAATGGGGAAGTGTATTGAATAAACTGACTTCTGTAATCCGGAAGAAGTTCGTCTTTTGGATTCAGAACAATTAATCTGTCAATAAAAAGCCTGTATCCCCATGCTATCAGAGTTGATGCGATAAAACCAAGAAGGCAAAGAATTTTTGGCACGCATTTTTCGTTTGTATGAAGCCTTACGTACCCTCCGATAATATATAAACATATCAGCCATATAGCGCTGTATCCGTAACCTGTGACGAACAGATCGGAATTATTAACGGCGGCAAGTATGGAAGGGAAAAGAAAGATTATTATTACTACTCGCTTAAGTTCTGATTTTTCAAGATTGTTCATCGCTTTGTTAAGTATTGGCGATAAGAGATATGTCAGAGTATAAGCGTTAAAATACCAGTATTGCTTGTTTGAGACGGGGAACAGCGCAGAAAAATAACTGTCAGAATCAATTACTACTGTTTCAAAATTATCTTTTAAATTCGGAATAAGAATCTTGATGAAGTCATTATATTTTTCAAATACTACCGGAAGCTTGTCTATTAAGAGAACCATAACAAGCCCCCAGAAAGCAACCAGGCACCATAAACTCAGATATCTTTTTGTTTTGTATGTCGACTTTACTCCGACGTATCCTGAGATTAACGCAAAAAGATTAACTGCTCCGAATCCTGCCGTCTCCAGCAACCAGGCTAATCTGTAATTCCATGGATGTGATTCGAGTACTTTTGCAAGTCCGGTATAAGGATAGACTCCTCCTTGTCCGAGAACATGCAAAAAGATTACCATAATAATAGCTGTTATGCGAAGCAATTCTATACCGTAATTCTTTTCTTTTTGGATTTCCATAAATATATACTCCTGAACTTTGGAAATAAGCTATTTAAAGTCGACTATTGTAACTCCTCCGTCTCCTTCTCCGTAACTTCCTATACGATATTTCTTTATTCTTTTATCGTTCTTTAAAAATTCCCAGATTCGCTTTTTGAGCATTCCGGTTCCTTTACCGTGAATCAAAGTTATGCTGTGGAGTCCTGCAAGAATAGCTCTGTCAAAGAAAGAGTCTATTTCTTCACGAGCTTCCTCACCGTTTTTTCCTCTTAAGTCAAGCTCGGATGAAATCATTGAAACCGAACCGTTTTCAATATTCATTGATTGCTTTGGCACAGACCGTTTCTTTTCTGTCTGAACGTTATTTTCAAGGAGCATTAAACCGTCTTCTTTAACCTTGGTATTAATGGAACCTGATACAACCGATACCATCTTTTTCTTATCTGCAGGAGCAGTTACTACTGCGTTGACACCAAGACTGATGATTAGAACGTTATCTCCGACTTCAAGGGGACGCGGAAGTTTATAATCCTTGGGAACGCTTGAAATATTGGAGACTTCGATTTTATCGTATTCCTTTTTTAAAGATCTCTTAATGTTTTCCTTTGCTTCGTCATATATTTTAATGAAATCTTCTTGTTCTTTAGCCTTTTTGGCTTTATCCAGTTCCTTGAAAATATAATCCGAAGTGGCTCTTGCTGATTGTATAAGTCTTGAAGCGTACTCATTGGCCTTTTCCTCTGACTTTTTAGCGCTTTCAAGCCTTTCTTTTATCTCTTTATCCTTCTCTTCAAGCCTTTTTTCATATTTTTCTTTAAGAAGATCCAGCTCATGCGATTTCTTTTCTGTCCGTATACGTTCTTCTTCAAGTTTTCCAATGACGTTTTCAAAACTCTTATTCGAAGGGTCTATGTTCTTCTGTGCGTTTTTTATTATCTCTTCAGATATTCCTAATTTAGAAGCGATGGCAAAAGCATTTGACTTTCCTGTTGCTCCGGTTATCAGTCTGAACGTCGGAGACAAAGTGTTTATGTCGAACTCGCACGCTGCGTTACGTACCCCCGGGGTTTCAAGCGCATATATTTTCATCTCACTGTAATGAGTAGTTATTGCGACTAACGCGCCTGTTTTTCTTATATTTTCCGTAATGGAAACCGCCAGCGCGGCTCCTTCTATTGGATCAGTTCCGGCTCCTAATTCATCAAGCAGTACAAGGGAATTCTCATCTGCATTTTCAAGAATAAAAGAAATATTCTTCATATGAGCTGAAAATGTCGAGAGCGACTGTTCGATTGACTGCTCGTCACCTATATCTGCAAGTATTTTTTTAAATAATTTTAATTTTGATTCTTCTGCAGCCGGTATATGTAAACCGGTTTGCGCCATAAGAGAAAAAAGACCTATAGTTTTTAAAGAAACCGTTTTTCCTCCTGTGTTCGGGCCGGTTATAACAAGACAGTCAAAATCCTTTCCAAGGGAAATATCGGTAGGTACGACTTTTTTGGGATCAATAAGGGGGTGCCGTGCTTTTTTCAGGTTGATATATCCGCTCTCAGAAATAATAGGACGTGTTGAATCAGTTCTCCAGGAGTATTCTGCTCTTGCAAAGATGTAAGCCAGCAGCGTGACGTTATAATAATCCGCCTTCAGAGATTCAGAAAAGTCTGCGACTTTGACAGAAAATTGATATAATATTTTTTCAATTTCCTTTTTTTCGGATAGTTCTAGTTCTCTCAGAGTGTTGTTTGCTTCAACGACTGCAAGAGGTTCGATAAAATAAGTGGCTCCGGTAGAAGAAGTATCGTGCACCAGCCCTTTTATCTCATTTTTATGTTCTGATTTTACCGGAATAACGTATCTTCCGTCACGGATAGTTACAATGTTTTCACGTAAATACTTAGTTGTGGATTCGGAAGTGATATATTTTTGCAGCGTATCGCGTATCCTGCTGTTGGTTATTCTGATCTGTCTTCTTATTTCTGCAAGTCCGGGGGATGCGTCATCTGCAATGATATCATCTGAAATAATACATCTGCTGATTTCTTTTTCAAGTTCCGGATAAGCAAATAATCTTTCAAATATTTCTGATAGGCTCCCTGTATCTATGTTCTTGCCTTTAGAATATGATTTTAAATCTGTAACCGTCCTAAGTAAACTTGCTATTTCGAGAAGTTCGTGAGGGTTAAGCATTGCCCCTTTTTCGGCTCTTTCTGCAGAATCAGTTACGTCGGGACAATTGCCGAAAGACGGTGTTCCGTTAGTTGAAGTAATTCTTTTTGCATCGGTAGTCTGATCAAGAAGAGCCTCTACCTTTTCAGGTATATCTTCCGGCATTGCTGAAAGAGCCATCTTCTTTGCGCCTTCGGTCATTGCGCATTCAGCTACTGATTCCAGTATTTTTTTGTAGTCGAGCGTGTTAATTGATTTTAATGATACAGACATGTAATGATCCTGTTATTGTTTAATTTTTTTATAAAAGGTTAAAGTATCAAATCCTCTTTCAAGATGATATAGAAGATATGATTCCGAAAGGGAATATAGAATATTCATATTGATATCTTTAGCATTAAAGGATAGCAACTTTTTAAGATCAGCATTTTCAATATAAAATAATACTTTCCTTAAATTTTGAT
>JAEEGL013567723.1_pt1 | contig 10220 bp, 9 predicted proteins | sample 9134231 | NCBI WGS metagenome assembly JAEEGL01 (sample SAMN16246548, study PRJNA631951) | gut metagenome | biome: gut microbiome; feature: rumen; material: fiber-attached | host: Bos | place: Iran: Karaj | collected 2018-10 | reverse complement strand
CTTATTTTCTTTGATTCCATCAATATATTATTTTTTTGTTACAAAATAATGACAAAAATGAAACACCCACGGAATCGTGGGTGTTTTTTTTATGAATCGGTATATGGTATTTGAAATACTTTTCACATGTTTTTTGAAAGTCGTCTACATTGCATTCATCTTGTATATGCTAACTTATAACATTGATGTTATCTTTACTTGGCTGTAAAGTTCCTTTATGTATATGATGGTGATCTTTATCAAATTTCAATGTATTAGATACAGACATGGAAATAAACATACTGAATAAAAGTGCCACCATAATAAGTGCTATTCTATTGCCATAAATAAACTGCGTTAATACTAAATAAGAAATCACAGATATTATTAAGAAAACTCCAACGATTATCCAATAACTAATTTTACTATAATACAACGGAAATGGCTCTTGCTTAGCTACCGTTTCTTTTGGTATTTGCATTGCTCTTTGACGATATTTTCTATATCCCATTTCATTTTTCATATGTATCTATCCTTAATTTAATATTATATCACTTTTTTAGATGCAATAATGATTAACACAAAAAAAGACTAGATTTCTCTAGTCTTGTGTTGCTGCTTTTTTTGCAGCCTTCGCAGCTTTCTTTGCTGCTTTATCTGCCGCTTTCTTGGCATTATTGAAGTCCCTCCAATACTCCAGAGTTGCTTCAACCTTGCTAAGAAGATCTTCTTGATCCGAAATAGTCGGAGCAGGCAGTTTAAGCTCCTTGGTCTTGAACTCCTCAAGCTTTCGCTCGAGTAATTCGCCAAGCTCCGAGCGCTTCATATCCCTTGCCTTCTTCGCAAGTAAAGGATACTTTTCCTCGAAATCAGATGCCCAGCATTTCTCCTGTATAAAGGCAGTTGCTTTCTCAATATCAGTTGGTTCACGCAACGCCTTAGAAATGTCCTGTAAAATAGCCACTTCTCCAGCAAGAAGCCTTTGCATTGCTTCTTTTATAGGGAACTGCTCACACGCTTTAAGGAAGTTGAAAGTTCCCAGTGGGTGCATAGCCCCCTGGAACGCAATGGGGCTCATCTCACCTCGGAGATAATCCCATGCTGGCATATCAGCTTCCTTATCAAACCAACAGAGAGCTCTAGCCAGACGCTCAGAGAGTTCTTCCGGAACCTCTGTAATTTTCTCCCCGAGGAAGACGAGGGCTTCGACGACCATGTTCAAAAAGCCGTTTTTGTCCTTCTTGAATTCTAGAATTCTACAAAGGTAGAAGCCTTTCTGCTGTATAGAGTCAGCTTTCCGAGTGTAGGTATAAAAATCATACCACCCGTTTTTATACTCTTCCACGGACTGAGCATAAATCTTGTGGAGACGAAGTCGACCTTCACGGTCACCATCTACCCGTTCACAGACGACCAGACCGCCACCAAAAGAGGTATTTATCTCTTCCAAAGAGTTGAAATACCGCCCTTCATAGAAAAAGGATCCACCGAGCCAGGAATAATGAATAGCACTATAATTGCTTACCATACTTGTGACCTCCCATAATAAAAATCAGATTTATATTCGATTCACGCGTATCTATTATATCAAATTAGGGCTCAAAAGTCAACATTATGTTAACTGTTTGCTAATAGGGCTATCTTGGCTTGTTCTGATTATCTTCAATGTATTTAATAATTGCCTCAAAAGCTTTTGGTTTATAAGCTAAATCCTTATATGTTTCCATTTTTTTCTTTAATTCATCAACCGAAACAAATTTATTCTCTGAAACCTCTAAATCGTGACAAAACAGGACAACCTTTTTTGTCTATTCTTGTTAACTAAATTAGATATAAAAAAGGACAAAACTATCTTTATTCAAGATAGTTTTGTCCCTATTAATTCATCTCCCCAAAGATGAAACTTGTTTTGTCAAATAAGTGAGACAAGAAAGGCTGTCCCGTTTTGTCCTGTCTTAGTCCGCCCAAACGTAATTATAAGCTGTTACACCGCAATCGCTTTCAAATCTAATGTCAAAATTTATAGCATTACCTTGAAACTCTGGAAGTGTAATTGTAAAAGATGTACTCAACGAATCATGACGTCCTTTTTTTCTTTCTCCAACATATAAATCTTCCCTTGTGTAACCATCATTGTTTACTATCTTTATATTCTCATCCGTTGAAACAAGCCAACATCCATTTGAAATACCAGCATATTCATTAGAATCAATATATTCACACTTAACATCAACTCTATAGCTCTGTCCTTTATCTAATTGAGTAGGCATTTCTCCAAGTGTGCATACACATTTTTGCTGATATGCAGGTATATCTGAATCAGACTCCAAAGGTTCATAATCTAGTGTCAATGTATGTTCATGGTCTTGAGCATTAAAGGTATAAACTACTTTTTGTAATTCATCACTCTTATCTACAGCTGGCGTTGTCTTTAATACGTCAGTTCTATACCAGTACCAGTAACCAAGGTTTTTTAGTTGCTCTTCTAGTTCTTCTACTTTAGCTGTATCACCTTTGTTTTTTGCTTCTTTTATTTCAGCTCTGATTTCATCAGATTCTTCACCACCTTTTTCAGTGCAAGCAGTCAAACCTACAATAATTGAAATCATTAGTAAAAATAGAATAAAGAATTTTTTCATAAAACAACCTCCAATTCTAGTTACATTTTAGCACAAAAAAGACTAGATGTGAATCCAACGACAAAACGGGACAACCTTTCTTGTCCGATTTGCTTATTGACATTTTATGTAAAACCCTATAAAATAGCCATGTTAAATGGATTTTTGTTTCATGACTCTTTTTACTATTAAGAAGGAGGTTTATTTCGATGAAAACCGAGGTTATCACGTATAAGAAAGGTACTACGATACCAACACCAAAAGGTGGAAAGATTATCGACATTACTCCAATGCAAGATGGTACTTGTCAAGTAACTGTTCAACTCCCTGAGCCCATTGACCCTTCTGTATTTATTAAGATAGAGGCATCTCAATTATCCTTAAGCGACAGTATATTCGATTTAAAACAGATGGGGATGCTTATGCCCGATCCTAGTGAATGGCCTTTTGTCAGTGATTCTCTAAATACGCTAGAGCGGCAAAATAAGCTCAGAACTCGTAAGCTTTATAACAGCTTACAGGAACTTATCAAAACCGGTCAAATGCATGATTTTTATCGTCCTAAATATGACCCTTCTCTAGATGAATTGGGGAATCTCGTTTTTGAGCCCGGTAAAATGCCTGAAGTAGGTCATACCTTTGCTTGGTGGGATAAAGCTGCAAAAGACTTTATGCCTGAGCGTAATAGCCGTTTAGGCAATTTGTCAGAATACAATGCTTTCCTTGGAGTCCTTATAAAAAAGCTAGTAGAAAGTGGCAAGAGTGTGCGTAAAGCTTGGGAAATGGTTTGCTTTGATTCTGCAGCCTTAGGTCACTTCGCCAATAATCGGAAGACTGAACGACCTGCAGTCGAAGAAACTGGATCTCGCGAAGTATGTGGCTTTTGCGACTTGGGCAACGTAAAGAAAATGTTTGCCCTAACTAAAGGAGATCGTCTTTGGACAACAAACAGCTCTTATAAAACATCTAGTTTTAAAGAGCCTCTAAATAGTTGGATGGAGATTGATTTGTATGAATTTTACAAATCACTAGATCATCCAGGCAGCCAATTCTATGACAAGCCAGATTCAATTTTTAATAAAATAACTGGCTGGATAGTGCTTTCATAAACAATAAAAACTCACAGTAATTATTACTGTGAGTTTTTTCTTTGATCAGGGCAAGAAAGACTGTCCCTCTTTGTAAATTATGGACAAACAAACGATGCTTGGCTAAATCCACTTATGTTCTTACTATTGGAAGATTTATCACTAAAAGTAATTGATAGAAATATAGTTGACCCCTTAGAATATTTACTTGCAAGATCTTTTACTTTAATCTCACTGTTAGTAACATTCAATACATGACCACTACCAAAGCATGCATCAGAATATGTAAGTGATAAAGTTTGTTTGCTCTTTAAGCCTGCGTCTAGGTTTATCTTAATAACACTATCTAAAGTCAAAGTATCAGGAATCTCAATTGTTACTTTTGAAAGTTCCTTACTAGTATCATAAGAAAGTCTTTCTCCTGTGGTTTGAAATTTGATTGTATATTCTTCATCTATTTTAGTAGCATTATTTGAATAATCAATAAAGTTTTTCATAACTATTCTAAACTCCTCGCCAGGTGACATTTGGTAATCCATTATTAACGCACTATTATTAATATTATCCTTATTTTTCCCAAGTCTCTTTTCTAGTAATACTGATTCATTGTTTGAATTAAGAATATCTATATCAATATCTTTAATTTGCCTATCAAACTCAACCTTCACAGTAGATTTTCCAGGGATATCATAAGTACACGTAATAATACTGCTAGGTTTATTAATAATAATTCTTTCAAAGTTTAAATTATAATTATTATTCTCATTTATATTACTTTTAGAGTCGAATTCTTCATCACTTAAAGCGTATATAAATAAATCATATAAACCATTAGAAGAATACTTATTGTTACCCAACGAATTTAAGCTTGCATATTTATCTTTATAGAAAGCATAATTATAGGCAACTATATCAACATTAAACAATTTACATAAATAATCTCTGTCTTCTTTTTCCAAGACGTCTTCTTTATTATCCATTAAAATATATTTTTTGTCAGCACTAACAATTTCTATACTATCTTTTTTAATTGTTATTTTTGCATCTTTAAGAGTTCTATTACTATTGCCTTTATACTTAGATAAGAAATTAGTTATTTCATTTGTATTAGTTTTAGATACGAAATATGCTTTGCCATTAGCACTATCTAATTCATAATTCAAAATGAATGCTATCATTTCATTTATACCACTAACATAAATCGAACGTTTATCATCCGTTAGTTTAGCTTCCGAATAGTATAATTTTCCGTCAACACTATACTTAAATGTATATGTGGTATTATCTTCACTTATTTCATATGTAATACCATATGGAGTAATATAACCATTTAAATTAATTAGAGAAGTTAGATACTTTGCTCCTTCGTCAAAATGAGATTGTTTGCCTGAAGTAACGCCTGTTATTTTACTCTCTGACATATTATAAGAATTAACGTATATATAATCTGTTCCATGATTAAAATGGTAATACATCTTATCTTTTCCATTATATACAATCCAAGAAGATTCAACTGGTAACCTAGAAAGTAATTTTTTCAAAGATCCATTAACTGAAGTCATTCCATCCTTTATTGTAGGAGTATTATCCTCTTGAGCTTCAACTTTTTCATTATTACTAGGCTTATATTTTTCATTTTCATATAAAGTCCTTTTTATAATTGCTGCAGCTTGAGCTCTCGTTAAAGAGCCATTTGGTTCAAAAGTAGATTCAGAAGTACCTGTCATAATCTTTTTATCATAAGCTGATGCTATGTATACTAGCATCTCATCATCAACTTCGTTTAAATCAGAATATGTTTTCTTCAATTCATTACCCCTACGTAGTTTGCTCTCTTTTTCTTCACCATAGTATTCTCCGTTCATAATTCCAATACCAACCATTATCTTTGCTGCTTCTTGGCGGGTTAACACTTTAGTAGGATAAAAATATACTGTATTATTATCTACTACATCAGCTAGATAATGTCCAAACCTATTTATTGCATTATAAGACCATCTGTCTTCTGAAACATCGACATAAGAGCCCAGTCCTCTTGCCGTCGCTTTTGTTTTATTAACCATTGAAACAAATTCTTCTCTAGTCACTTCTTTTTCAGGTTTAAACGTTCCATCTTCATATCCTAAAATAATCCCTTTAGATGCTAGCAGCATAATATCATTGTAGCCCCAATGATTACTATCTAAATCAATAAACTCAATCTCTGAATTTGTTATTGGAATATCAACTGTGACATCATATTTTTTTAATTCCGTATCTCCTATTAATAAATAAACTTCATAATCACCATTTTTAATGTTTTTAGGAAAATCCAATGAATATGAATAGTATGGCAAATATTTTGAAGGCTCAACAAGAATGTTAGTATTATTAAATAATTTAGTTTTTTCTTCATACTTAAAATGATGAGACGTCATATCAATAGATGTTCTTTCATTTATAGAGCCATCCTTTGATTTGAAAAGAATACTTAACAATGCCATTTGTCCATTATCATTTATTTCAACTGAATTTGTCCATAAAGTAACATTTAACTTATTCTCTTTAGTAATCCAATTTTTTTCATTTTTAAATAAAAAAGTTGTTAAATCTGATATTTGTCCAGTTATCTTATGTCCACACTCACATGTTAAAGTTTTAATATCGTAATTATGCACATGTTCTTTGATTAACATTTTAATTTTATATACATCCCTAGCAATCGCCTTGTCTATCCCTTCTTCTACAACTTGCAATCTATCACATATTTCAAAGGAATAAATTTCATTATTATAGAACTTATTATTAATTTGGATTTCTTGTTCAGCATGAGAAGTAGAAACTCCATGATATTCCTCCCAGTGACTGGTATGTACATCATAATAGTTTATAATTTTATCTTTTGAATCTTTTACAATAATAAACAATCCTGAATTACTTGGAATATTAGAAGAAATTTTATAATCAAAATAAAACTTCATCAAAGCATTTTGATTTCTATAAAGATTCATCTCATTTATAGTCCCATTTTTTAATTCAACATTATCGAATAAAATGCCTATCAAATTGCCACTTCTATCACCTGCGTAGCATATCTGAAACATCACAAACACTAGTACTAAAGCAATGAAACATATGTTTTTTTTCATAATTGACAGCCTCCTAATAATATAATCATTTATAATTATATCATATTATTATTAATAATTATTTACATTTGGGTTAATTATTGGTTAACAAATAATACAACAAGCTTATTTAAAAAATCCTATTTAGTATTACTCGTGTCTCATTATTCCTTTTATAGAATCTATACAAAAAGGGGCAAAGCCATCACATTTTTTGTGATAGCTTTGCCCCTATTTTAATTTTTGTTTGAATCTTCGCTTCCCCAAGCGAATTATGTCGTTTTGCCGGACAAGAAAGGTTGTCCCTATTTGACGAACGGATTATTTCTCTTCAGCTATTGCAGCTTGTGCCACTGCAGTGTCGGAAGGCATATATCTACGCAAATTCATTTCATTACCTTTTCAAATCTGAACATCCCATCATCTTCTTCATAGCAATCTTGTGGTCTATTAGTATCTGGATGTTTTTCATTAAAATATTCCACAATATGAAAGCCTAATCTATTTACATAGAAATGAATATTTCTTTTATCAAAATATGGAGTGCAAGTTTCCCATACTTTTGTATTAGGATATAATTTTTCTATTTCTTTCCAAATAGTCTGTCCTATTCCTTTACTTTGGACCCCTACTTTTACAAATAAGAAATCTAGATGATTATGATCCGTTTTTTCATCAATAGTAACAATTACTCCTCCTATAATCTCATTTTCATCAATCATTTCATAAGCATAACTATTAGGATTCTTAAGATTTTCATCAATATCTTTATCAGGTAAAATTTGTTCTTTATCTTTACCATATACTGATTCATATCCATATTGGAAAGACTCTTGCATTAGTTTTTTAAATTCATTTATATCTTTATCTCTTAATTCAATTAATTCCAACTTAATCACTCCTATATTATTAACCACTTATAAATGGTATTCTTATCATCAATGCTAATATGAAACCTATCGCCAAACTGATTACTAAATTAACAGGTTTCTTGTATAAAACTATACCAGTAGCTATAAATACAATTGTATATAGAATTCCTCTAAAATCAAAATATATTATTCCTAAATTAAAGCAACTCGCAAACATAATAAATAATATTAAACTACTTATAATAATTGATAATTTGTTACCGCTTTTGCTATACCAAGTTATATATGCAAGTATTGGAGAAATAACAGTAAATCCATACCATATCATCATATAACTTTGGGGATTAAATCCGCTAAAGAAAATCGTATATAGATGATAACTGATACACATACCTAAAAAGAATAGAAAAACATTAATACTTGCTCTTAAAGGTGATTTGCTAAATATAGAAATAGCAGTAGCTATAAAAAGCCAAATCGCCATTTCAGAGAAGAAATTGTTTAAATCTAACTTTTCAATAATATTCATCCACCATATTGCGTTATTAATAGCTAAATTATCTAACCACTTTGAAAATATGCCTAAAATTATACCTGATAAAAAAAATAATATAGTGTTAATTATTTTATTTTTTAGTTTTAAACTTTTATCTTCTTTTCTAATATTATCCAAAAACTCTCTCATATTCACCACTCTTATAACGATTATATTAAATATTATTTATCTAATTTAATATATTCTTCTCCTGTATAATAATAAATACTTTTATCAGCCAAATCAGAATAGTATTCTTTTACTTCTTTAATTAATTTATCGTCTTTCCATCTATAATTAATTGCTTCATTTTCTATATCATCAGGGTACATTTCTTTTATAGATGATGTATATTCATTACCATCTTTTGGAATATCATACTTAACTACTTTGTCTTTATTTAATTCAAGAGTAAACTTATAAGGCATTGAACTACCAGAACCACTAACTATTTTATTATCAACTACATAATAAGATTCTTCTGCAATCCACATATAAACATATCTATATTCACTGTCTTTCGTTATTCCAAATCCATTGTAATCAACAAACATTTTATATCCATCTTTATTTTGTTCAGGATCATCATTGTTATCAATTAAATATTGAACTGATATATCATATAGATTTTCATTATCAGTAGAATGATTTTCTTCTAGTTTCTCCATATTATTGTCATTTTCAATATTTAAAGCATTCCTAGAATAACCTTCCCAGTCTTGCGTATCAAAAAATGTGCAATCCTTAATATATTCTTTTTCAACTTCTGCCATCAATAACCATCCTACCATATCATCTGTACATACTTCTGGATTATTCAATTTATCTACCATTAAATTTAAAGTTCCATTTTCTTTCTTAACATCTGTAATTCCATATCTAAAAGAACCACTACTAACTTCTTTATAAGTAAGAATCAAAGAATAGTTATTAAAAAATTCATCATCATAATTTGCAGTCACCTCGTTAAAAGAAGCAACCTCATTATATCCTTGATTCATTGTGAATACATCTTTATATTTATTTTTAAATTCATCCAACTCTAATTTTGTATCAAATTTGAAGGTTGGCAGACGAGGAAAATCACTAAAAACATACTTATCAGTATTTAAGCAATTCTCATCGCTTTCAAAAGCTACTTCACTATCTATCCAATTTGCATAAGCAATTGTTGTAGGAATCTCATTTTGAGGTATTGATGGAAGAACAGTATTTGTTTTCTCTGCGTCTTTATCACAAGCCATCAATCCTAACATTAAAACTAAACTTAAAACAATTAAAAATTTCCTTTTCAAAGTAATCTACCACCCTTCATACCTATTAGACAATTAAAGCACAAAAAATTTCATATTTTACCTACACTATATCATATATTTAGTAAACTATTTTATTCGTATTATTCATTATATTGTGAAAACTATTTAGTTCAGAATATTATTTATAAAATAATTAAACAAAAAAGATGAGATTTCTATCATCATATTAGAACTGAATGTCAAAAGTTTCCGAATCAAATTTGTGCTATTTATTTTTTTTACTCATAAACAATGCAATAATCAAAATTATTGTGCTTGGTAGAACAAATTCTAATACTCTAACTAAAATATCAGCAGTAAATGGTGCCGAGTTGACAGTAGCATCATAATTTGAATAATCAATTAATGTAATTACGAAAAATACAATAATTAATAAAATTGAAATAGCATACAAAATTTTATCTTTTTTCATTATAAATCCCTTCCATTTTAATTATAACACATAAAAAGTAGATTTTTACATCTACTTAGTTATTTCGGAATGTCAAAATCTTCCGAGCTATTTATCTAAATCATTAATATAGTCTTTTATTATTCTTGTTAATTCATCAGGCTTTTGTTCAAAAATATAGTGATCTCCTGATAATAATTTAATTTCAGTGTTACCTAATAAATCAATATAAGGAATAATTTGTTTTTTCTCAATTTCTATATTTTGTTCTATCAATTGTGTTATCTTATCATCTGATGGCATAGTTGTAATTG
>JAEEGL012832675.1_pt1 | contig 10220 bp, 6 predicted proteins | sample 9134231 | NCBI WGS metagenome assembly JAEEGL01 (sample SAMN16246548, study PRJNA631951) | gut metagenome | biome: gut microbiome; feature: rumen; material: fiber-attached | host: Bos | place: Iran: Karaj | collected 2018-10 | reverse complement strand
TGTAAGGGCAATTCTTGAATACAACAGCGAAACTTCTTATGACTTATTAAATCACAAGACAGTGCTGCCGTTCTCAAAAAAGCAGCTTTATATTTCGCTTGATCCTTTCTGTTCTTCTTCTCAGGAAGACAAGCTTGGACAAGAGCTTTCAACACTTATTGAAGACGGTTTTGTGAATTTTGTTGCAAATAACCTTGCACACATTCAGCTTCTTAAAGGAAAGAAAGTTAATGTTATTGCAGGTCCATATCTGTATACCTTTAACAGATGGGCAGTTTCCTGGCTCGAAAATCAAGGGTTGGGTGCATTCATCATGCCGTATGAAAATTCCCGCCGCAACCTCGAAGCAACATGGGAACAGAATGTCCGTTCCCGTGTGCTTGTGCCAGTGTTTGCGTATCCGGCTTTATTCCGCATGAGGTTTAAGCTTCCTTCTGATTATGATTTTACATACTTTGAGGACAAGGAGGAAAAAGTCTTCAAGGTAAACTCAACACCAGACGGTTCTTTTGTCATGCCGGAAGATCCTTTTAGCATTGTTGATAAGGTTGCTTATATCAAGCAGTCTGGCTTTAAGAAAATCCTCATAGATTTTTCTAAGACCAAGGTTACCCGCGGCCAGATAAAAGCAATTACAACCTCAATGATCAAAGGTCAGCCGCTGCCCGGTATCTCTCGCTTTAACTGGAAAGACGGTTTTTATTCTCCGCAACAGATCGAAGAGTACAAGGCCGCCAATGAGCGCAAAGCAATGAAGGCACAGGGCAGAGCTAAACCCGGCAAAAAACGACGCTAGAAAACAGCTTCTTCTGCAGGTTGGTTATTTACATCTGCAGCTGCTTCTGCGTTTACAACTTCCGGCGCTTTTTCTGCGGTATTTGCTTTATCAGCTTCACCCTTTGGTTTAGAAAACTTGTACTCAACGTGTTCTGCAACTACATACACTCTTGATTTCTTTACATTGTTTTCTTCCCAGCGGCTCTGCTTGAGTCGTCCAACAACTCTTACTCCCTGTCCGCGGTCGCACCATTTGAAGCAGTTTTCTGCCATTTGACCATAAGTTTCTACATCAAAATATGAAACTTCCTCTTTTGTTTCTCCCTCAGGTGTTTTTGTTTTTCTGTTTACAGCCAGTGGGAATTTGCAGACCTGAAAGCCTGTTTTTGGTTCAGAAAACTCCGCTTTCTTAACGACGTTTCCTTCAAGAATAATAGAATTGAGCTGGTTCATAATAACCCCTCTTTAAATAGAATACCGCGCCCGGCCGGAGCACATGCAAGATTAAAAATCTTACATATATAGATTAGAAAAAAAATTCGACTTGTTACAAAAATTTGCGGAAAAAAATGAAAAAAAGTGGATTTTTTTGTTAAAATTGCGGTCCCTGAGCTTGTCGAAGGGTTAACTTTTCTTTGCGCCGTTGCTTACAAGACGAAGCATATACAGCTGAACGTATTCTGTAAGGGCTTTCTGCTCAGTGATTTTCTGCATGTTTGGTGTTCTCACAAGAGCATCAGCAAGGTTTTCAATTCGTTCTTTTGTGAAGGTTTGTGCCGAAAGTGTATTACATACCCGTCTTGTATAATCACGGATAAGTGAATTAACGTCTTCCGTAAGGTTGTTGTATGCATCTTTAGAAATCATTCTGTTCCATTGTTTTGTAAGGAAGTTCAGTTCGCGGTCAACGGTAGAACCTTCCGGTACAAATTCGGCAAACAGTTCCTTTGCTTTTTCGGCAAGTGCTTCGTGTCTGTTCTTTGTTTTTTTAGGCGAGTCTTCATTTTCAAGAATTTCCATAGGATCTGGAACTTCTTTTATTACCTGTTTAGCCTTCTTTTCTTTTTCGATTTTTCTTGAACGGAACAGACCAATGAGCCATGAAACAAATGGAATTGTATAAATAAAAGGAAGTCTGCCTTTTGCATCGGCCATAACGTCTTCGTGACGAAGCATCAGAAGCTGACTGTACGGTAAAAGATGTCCGTCAACAAATAACTGGAATGCCTGCAGTGAATCATCAAGATTTTTTTCGGCCGCAAGAAGAGTGATGAAGTTTGCATTCAAAAGCGCATACAAAACAGGCGAATGTTCTTCTACAAGTTTTTCGAGTTTTAGTTCATATTTAGCTTTATCGTGCATTTCAGGAAGCTTTGAATATTCAATCATTGCATCATACCAGTTCTTAACCAGTATTTCCTTGATGTTATCATGCGCTTCATTACACATTCTTACTATAAGAGAAATTACTTTATTTTTGTAAATGTAATATCGTGTGCCTGATGCAACTTTAAAAACAACGAGCTTTGGAAGCGTGTTATCTTCGCTTTCTGTTGAAAGTGAAAGCAGCTTTTGTTTAAGGTCTTCTTCCGAATATTGTCCGAGCAGCTGTTTTCCGTTTTTATCCTGAAACTTAACAATCTGTGGAGTAGAGAAGAAATACGGTGGATTTCCAAGAGCAGACTGAAGCTCCTTTAATGCTTCTTCGCGTTTGCGGTCTGTCTGGAATTTTTCTTTTAAGTATGAGCTGTGAATTTCAGAAATCGAAATTGCCTGAAGAATGCTTGTGTCGTCTGCAGTCCGGTCTTGAATCTTTTCAAAATCCTGACGAACAAAATAACAAAGCTGGTTCCACATGTAATACTGGTCACCGTCAGTTACGTCTACATAACCGTTATAATCTTTATCAACAAAAGCCGTAAAGAAATTTTTAACAGAGATTTCTTTAGAAGGATTTGCAGAACGCATCTTTTTCAAAAAGTAATCATGGTATTCTTCTTTTTTCAAAATCTTTCTGATTTTCATCTGTGAAGATTCAATCAAAAGTCGAATAGGTACGCAGGCAGGTAAAACAAGAGAAGGAAGCTCGCGCGGAAAAACGACAATGTAAAGATTCTGAGATTTTGAAGGCTCCTGATCCATGTTCTGAATAAAGTATTCCTGAGCTGCCTTTCTTTCAAGAACAGAAGTTGGAAATTTTTTAGGTAAATCTGTTTCTATAGGATACGGAATGCTTTCATTTTTCAAAAGCTCCTTGTATCGTTCTGCATATTTAAGCGAAAAGAATGCAATTGAAATAATCATCTTTTTGTTGCCGTTTTGTTGAAGGGCAACAAGATGCTTTTGTTCAAGGCCTGTAAGTTCAGCAGTTACAGTTCCTGTAGGATCACCAAGATATTTAACAAGCTCTGCCTGTTCTTCAACATGATGTTCAGCATATTTTTTAATCCAGGTACAAAATTCCCGTAAATCAATAAATGGAGATTTTTGTTTATCTGCATAGAACCTGATAATGGAACTTAAATTTGCTGTAGTGGCCATACAAATATTCTACAACAAAAAATCAAAAAATGATAGAAAAAAAGAGGGCAGAAAAAATGTTTTTTTACTTTTTGCAAATCAATGATATAATAATAAGTTATAGGGTACGGAGAAATTATGAAAAGTAGATTTTTTAATTCTGTCGCAATTCTTTTTGTTTCAGTTCTTTTATGCTTGTCATTTGCTTCATGTAAGAATTTCCTTAATGCTGGTGCAATCCGCGATGAAATTCAAGAAGCAATTGAAATTGCAAATTCATCGGCAGTTACAATGTACATTACCGTAGACGAAGATTCCGGTTCTGTCGTTCCTGCACAGATTGTAAAAAAGAAGAAGGAATCTTTTGAAATAAAATTTACTCCTCAACCAAACTGGAAATTCCTGAACTGGGAAGTAATTGACCGTACCACAGGAGAAGTAGTGCAGGATGCCGTAAGATTTCAGGATCCCGAAAAGCCGGAAACAAAAGCAACAATCTTAAAACCAAATTCCAACTATCAGATTCACGCAAAGTGTGTGCTGCTTCCTGCAATAGTTTCCGTTTCTCCAGCAAATCTTCAGAGCGCTCCCGTTAATAGCCCCATTTACATAACCTTCAACATGCAGATGGAAGATTCCGCCATTAAACCGTCTGAATCTATTTTTAAGTATGATATTGATAATGTTTCTGTTTTTTGTGGTGCTAAAGACATGAGCGATTATTTTGATGCTCCAACTTTTTTTGATTCACAAAAAAATATGCTTGTACTAACACCAAAATCAGAATTAATTAGAGATTATATCGTTAACGAAAGACAGACAGCTTATGTTGATGTTACGGTTTTTTTTGGAAAAAATATTGTGGTTCAAGATGGCGATATTTTTCTTCCTCTTTCGGAAGAAGGAGGGAAAGCCCTTACAATAAGATACTCTTCGCAAAAGGAAGAAACACCACCAAAAGAATATGATTTTTTTGTAACTCATCATAAGATTAGTCTTGAAAATGCTTCGGATTTAAAGAATTCCCCAGAAAAACTTTTTAATTATGAAAATCTTTATCAGACATCCAGTGATAGTGAAGAAGTTGTAAAAATGCTTCAGAACAGAACTAATGGTACAATTTATATATATGGTCAGTACTACGACAAAGATTCTGGTGTAAGAGCAATTACTATAAAAGAAAAACTTGTTAATTCAATAGCGGGCGGTATTTCTGTTATTGCAGATGAAATTACTCGCATCTATCTTTTTGGTAGTTCAGGTGCAGAGTTCTTAAGAGACTCTGGTGGTATGACATATTTTTGCATAGAGTGTCAGCTGCAATCAGGTGATGGCGCCGTACAGGTTCAGGTAGAAGTTTCCGATGTTGCAGGAAATTCTGCACCAAAAAAATCTTTTGTAGCTGTAAAGAAAAGTATGATTGATATGGATTTTACAGTGTCGAATGGCAAGAGTTTAGATACTATGGATTTTGCAAATCCTATAAGTGAAGCCTCTTATAAAAATGAATTAAAAACAATTACAATAAATGAAGCCGGACTTTTTCCCGATTTTTATCCTATTCAAGGTCTTTCCAATGATTTTATAAAAGATGCATATAAGGTTAAAATTCTGTATGACAATGAAGTTCAAGAACTTAATCATGGCATTGACAGCCTTACTTCTTGTTGGCAAACAGTTCTTAAAACAGAAAGTATTAATGGACTTGAATTTAAAGTCGTCGTTACTGATGATATTGGTAATAAAGCAGAAAAAACATATAAAATACCAGATGCTTCAAGCATAACATATTATAAAGAATCTGATGAAAATACTCCTTCTCAGGAATTAGCCTATATTATTTCAAAAATTCCTGATGCCTCAATCATTGGTTGTCATGCAATTGAAAGAAATAGCGATGGAACATTAAATGTTGGAGCTTCTCATGGTGGACATTCTGGTAGTAATATTATATTTATTGAAGAGGGTCATACATATCAGATAAGTCCACAGATACGAGATGTGGGGCAAACCTATAGTTTTTATATGGATTTTACTGACAACGTCAATCTGGTATTTGGTACATCGCAAGCTGTTGTGCCGCCTGTACAATTAAAGAACTTTGCAGCAAGTAATTCTCCTGTAAAAATCGAAAAAACAGATGAACTTTATTATTCAAGTCCTGCCTTAAAAGTCAGCGTTTGTATAGCAGATGATTCCTGGGCAAATAATAAATATGACTGTATTCTTGTATCCCGGGAGTTTATGGGTAATACCATATTTGAAGATGGGAAGACAGTTACTTCGCTTTTGGTTCGAACAGAAGAACTGTTTCAAAGCGACATAAACCTTACAATTTATGGTTATAAAAATGGCAAGAGTTCTACCGGTACTCCTTGTAAAATTTCTAAACTAACCGGCAAGGATTTAGATAATATAAAACCATATGTGCTGCCTTATACAAAAACGATATATGATGATAATTACAATGAAATAGGAAGTGTTACTAATTTAGTCCGTAATTCTCGAGAGACTGTTCTTGTTAGTGTAATGGATGATGAATCAGGCCCTGCAAGAAGCGAAATAAAAGTAAAGGGTATTGATGATCTTTTTATAGCAGATGATTACAATTCTTACACAGTAGAGCTTCCTTTAAGAAACATAGAAAAGAATATCTGGGAAGATGGAAGTGGTGTTGTACAACGAAGTCCATATTTATTGATTGATTACTGGTTTTATGATCAAGCCGGTAACTGCCAGTATCAGAAGGATTGTAAAATAGAAATAGGTTATGCGGCATCTGTAAAATCGTTTACTGTCGACCCAACCAGCATGACTTGGACAGCAATAGGGGAAGATAAACTAAGGGTTATTGCTTTTCCAGAAAATTTTGATATTTATGTATTTGATAACCCATATGATGATGATTATTATACCTGGAGCAATAAGTTTACTCTTCAGGGAAATACAGTACCGGACTACAATTCAAGAAATAAATATAATAGCAGCGGTTCATATTCAAACGACTCAACGCAAGATAATTATTTTGTAATGCCTACTAAGGACAGATACATAAAAATAATTGCTTATTATCCTTATTCCATTCCTTCATATATTTACACAGGAGAAAAAAGTTCCAGTCAGGCCGATCTCATTCTTTCGCATACGAACAAATCAGTTTTAGTTCAATCAAGCAAGCCTGTTTTTGTTCACACTCTTGTAACAACTGCTCCATATTCCGAATGTCAAAATTGGAGTGCAGAAGATTGGGAATATTTTAATGATTGTCTGGGTGAAACAGTTATTGAGGATGCGGCTCAGCCTTGTATGCTTGAATACGAAATCCCTGTAGATTACATAGACCCCGACCGACGGTTTGCAGTAGTGGCCCATTTTGCAAGCGGAAAGACTGCTGTGAGTCAGGTATTCTCAACTCCTGCTGAATAAATGTGGTTTGTTGCATTTTATTCTCATAAAGATTAAAATTAGGCTATGATAACATCAAGTAGAATGAAAGGCTTGAATCCGTATGTTCCGGGTGAGCAGCCTAAAGACAGAGTTTATATTAAACTCAATGCAAATGAAAATCCTTATGCACCGTGTCCTGAAGTTCAGCAGGCAGTAATCGATTTTGTAAAGAGTGAGCCGCAGAAGCTTGCACTTTATCCTGATCCAGATTCGAATGAGCTTCATGCAAAGATTGCTGATATGCTTAATAAAACGGGCGGAGTTCTTTGTCGTGCAAAAGTTTCTTCTGATGGAACAGTTACTCCAGACGAGCGCGACCGCATTCCTTTTACGGTAACTCCCGACATGGTTTATACGGGAAACGGTAGTGACGAAGTTCTTTCTTTTGTGTTCTATGCCTTTTTTGACAGCGGCAAAAAATTTGTAATGCCACAGTTTACATACAGTTTTTATCCTGTTTATGCGGGCTTCTATAATATTCCAATGGATCAGGTTCCGCTCAAGGAAGACTGGACTCTCGATACAGACGAAATGCTTGCCCGTTCAAAAAACAATGGCGGCGGAATTATTTTTGCAAATCCAAATGCTCCTACAAGTCTTGCTCTTACACGCGAGCAGGTTCGCCAGATGATTCTTAAAGCAAACAAAGACGAGATTTTTATTGTCGACGAAGCATATGTTGATTTTGGCGGAGAGTCATGCATTCCGCTTTTGCAGGAATTTTCAAACCTATTGATTGTCAGAACTTTTTCAAAGAGTCTTTGCGGGGCAGGTATGCGTCTTGGTTATGCAGTTGCTTCACCGGAGCTTATGAATGTCATTACAACAGTAAAGAACAGCGTGAACCACTTTCCGCTTGATGCAGTTGCGCAGAAGGCCGGATGTGTAGCATGCGAAAATCCAGCTTATTATGCAGATTGTGCCCGTAAGGTTGCAGAAGAACGCGATAAATTCTATAACTTTTTGAAGTCTCGTGGTTTTTATGTATTAGAAAGCAAAACAAACTTTCTGTTTGCAAAGCATCCGTCAATCGGTGGCGAAGAACTTTACAAGCGTATAAAAGAGCAGGGCATCCTGATAAGACATTTTAATACACCGGGCATAGAAGATTTTGTCCGCATCACCGTAGGCACTGCGGAGCAAATGAATGCACTTAAGAAGGCATTCGAGGAGATTATAAAATGAAACTTTTAGTTATAAGTGACTTACATGCACACAACGATGTGCTCGACAAAATGGATGATATTTTTAAGCAGGCCGATGCCGTTCTTTTTGGCGGAGATTTTGCAGAATGCTTTAAGCCCGAAACAGGTGACGAAGCATTGGAAAAGCTTTGCTCAAAACACGATACAATTTTTGCCGTTCTTGGAAACTGTGATAACGAAGTTTTCCTTGAAGATCTTGAAGAAAAAGATATTTGCGTAGAAAAGGCACTTGTTTTCCATGAAGGACTTGCATTTGCAGGTTCAGGCGGTGGTACAAAGTTTACGGGAAAAACTGAGTTTGAACGCACGGAAGAAGAATGTCTTTCTGATTTTGATATTGTAAATAATTCAATTGATCAGAACGGTGACAAATCACTTTGGAAAAATCTTATTTTGATAAGCCATAATCCTCCAATTTGCGGTAAGCTCGATTCTTTTGACGGAGAGCATCATGCAGGAAGTCAGATGTTCACAGATTTTATTAAAGAAAATCAGCCGCTTGCAGTTATTTGCGGACACATTCACGAAGGAACGGGTACAGATAAAATCGGCGATACTGTCGTAATTAATCCGGGAAGTCTTGGCGAAAAAGGAACATATTTCTGGCTTGATGTAGAAAAAGATTCCAGCGGAAACTGGAAAGTTGCAAAAGTAGAGGAGTGCAAGCTTTAATATGAAAAAATCAATTCTTGCGGTTATTATTGGAATCTCGTTTATTTTGTTTTCTCCATTAGTGGGATTTTCTCAGGAAGATGCATCTTCAAAAAAATTCAGCGGAGTAACCTTCGTTTCATTTAAATCTCATCTTACATACAATATTGGTGAAAACACTGCAGCATATCCGTCCGCAAGAACCTTAAAGCCTTTTGCGATTAATAAATACGAAACCTGTTACAGCCTGTGGTATCAGACACGAGTGAAGGCAGAAAAAATAGGATATTATTTTGAAAATCCGGGACAGGGCGGAACAAACGGAAAACGAGGGGCAGAACCAACAGACGAAAATAAATATCAGCCTGTAACAAACATTTCCTGGTATGAAGCAATCATCTGGTGTAATGCTCTGAGCGAACTTAAAGGAAAAACTCCCTGCTATACTTACAACGGAATTGTCTTAAAAGATTCTTCCGATACTGCTACCTGCGATTTGTGTACATGCAACTGGAATGCAGACGGCTACAGACTTCCTTCCGAAGCTGAATGGGAATATGCAGCACGCAGAACAAAATCAGGTTTTCAAAAAGGAAATTTGGTGAGCGGACAAACTCAACCAACAAATGATGAAGAAGCTTTTTTGTATGCATGGACAAGCGACAATGCTGGGGCTACTCATAATGTTGGAACAGCCGGAGTGCCTTTTGATCCAGATTCAATTACAGAGCCTGCAACAGGTAACGCAAATGGAGCAGGTCTTTACGACATGAGTGGAAACATTCTTGAATACTGCTGGGACTGGTTTGAAGATTACAACGCAGGTGACCTGTACGGACCTTCTGTAGGATATGAACGCGTAAGCCGCGGTGGCAGCATTTCTGATTACACACCATTCTACTATGCCGGCGACCGCTACAGTTACGACCCAAACGAATGCTATAACTTCATGGGCTTTAGACTGGCCTATACTGTGCAGTAATCTATTTAAGCTTACGTTCTTGTTTCTTTAACTTCCGTGTTTCTGCTTTAATTTTGCTTCTCTGTTTACGCGAAAGCTTTCGTGCACGTTTTCTTGCTTCAGACTTTTCCTTGTTAATATTCAAAAGCCATACGCTAAGGAATACAGAAATTACACAAAGGATTGTAGCCATAATGACAGCCCAGTAGCCCGGCATGCTGTCGAACGGCAGCTTGAAGTTCATACCAAAGAAGCTTGTTACAAAGGTAGGTGCCATCATTACAAGGTTGATTATGGCAAGCTTTTTCATAACGATGTTCAGGTTGTTTGAGGTTACCGAACTGAAGGCATCCATTACACCAAAAAGAATGTCTGTATAAGTGTCGGCCATTTCAATTGCCTGACGGTTATCAATTGCAACGCCTTCTACAAAATCAATGTCTTCGTCGTCGAACTTAATCAGTTTTGTGCTCTTCATTTTTTGAAGGAGAAGGGCATTGCTCTTGAGTGATGTAGAAAAGTAAACGAGCGATTTTTCCAAACCAAGCATGAGCATGATTTCCTGATTTTCAATTTCCATGCGCATTTCGTTCTGAATGCTTGTAGAACGGCGGTTGATTTCCTTAAGGTAACGAAGGAAGTTCAAGTTAGCGCGGTTC
>JAEEGL012149577.1_pt1 | contig 10220 bp, 7 predicted proteins | sample 9134231 | NCBI WGS metagenome assembly JAEEGL01 (sample SAMN16246548, study PRJNA631951) | gut metagenome | biome: gut microbiome; feature: rumen; material: fiber-attached | host: Bos | place: Iran: Karaj | collected 2018-10 | reverse complement strand
TTCATGGGCTTCCACTGCGGCAATACCTGCTCCAAGAAGATGGCATTCTGCGAGATGAAGAACCAGAAGATCATGGCTCGTGCACTTCCGGTAGAAGTAACCAACGGAACCCTGGAAGGCGATATCGCTCCGGGCGAGATCACATTCTATCGTCTGCAGAGCACTGCTGATGGTCTGATCCGTGCATACGTGGCAGAAGGCGAGATCCTTCCGGTAGCTACCCGTTCCTTCGGTGGTATCGCAGTATTCGCGATCAACGAGATGGGCCGCTTCTATCGTCACGTACTGATCGAGAAGAACTACCCGCACCACGGTGCAGTAGCATTCGGTCACTACGGTAAGGCACTGTTTGAAGTATTCAAATACATCGGTGTTCCGGTAGAGGATATCAACTACAACCAGCCGAAGAGCCTGCCGTACCCGACGGAGAATCCGTTCAAGTAAGAAAAAGTATGAGCAGAAGTATTCTGCGAACATAGTGTAGTCACAATGGCGGCTGCCGGAACTTTTTATAGGGCCGGCAGCCGTTTTCATAAACAGGAATAGAACATGGGTAGTCTGTTGATATGATGCGATATCTCAACCAATTAAAACTGAGGCAGAAACTGTATCGTCTGTTCTTTGTCGGCGTTCTGCTTCCGATGTTGCTGACGGATGGGATCATCATATCCAGTATCAGCAGGGCGAACCGTGAAAACATACATAATCTGCAGGAAAAAGCAGTTTCGGAAGTAGAAAACACCCTGCAGAGCCGGCTGTTGTATCCGGTCACGATTGCGGGTAATATTTCCGGGAGTAGTGTGATCGAAAACTTTCTGAATGAGAAATACAGCTCGCCGGTAAATTATTACGACAAGTTTTTCAGGATGAACCGGGAATTGCTGTTCGGACGCAACATCGGTATCGAAGATGCAAAGCTGTATATATATGCGGATAACGATACCATCATCAGCGGCAGCGGGTATTATCAGTTATCCAAGGCGCGGGAAGCGGACTGGTGTCAGAAGTTTCTGGAATCCACGAAGGAACGGACCCTGAATTTTTATTACGGTACCATTTCGGCGGCGGATCGTACACCGAGACGCAAGATTCTGTGGATGCAGAAAATGAACGGCACGGCAAACCGTGGCTGTGAAAAGATGCTGATGATCGAGATGGATTATAACGGTTTTGTCAAGGAACTGTCCGCTCTGAATCTGGATTTTGACGTATATATCTGTGAAGGACATACGGTAGTGCTTTCCAACCGGGAGGACAGCCGTGTCCAGAATCCGTACACGCCGATCATGTTTGAACGGGAAAAGGCCTACGCCCGGGAAGTGCACCTGTATGATAACCGTTACTGGATCTATGCGGTGCCGCGGGAAACCAATTTCTGGCATTACTTCGGGGAATACAGCGGAGTACTGCTGGGGCTGATCCTGCTCAATATCCTCCTGCCGATTTTGATGATGCAGCTGATCGAAAAATCCATTACCGTCCGGATCGAGTATCTGCAGCGTAAGTTTGAGATCATTGAACCGGAGGAACTGGATGTCATTGAACGCATCGAAGGGGCGGATGAGATCAGCAGCCTGATGCAGAGCTATAACAAGATGGCGCTTCGGATCAATGAACTGATCGAATCGGTATATAAGGGCAGAATGCGCGAGCAGGAGATCAATATTGCGAAGCAGAAAGCGGAACTTCTGGCGCTGCACAGTCAGATCAATCCGCATTTCCTCTTTAATGCGCTGGAGAGTATTCGTATGCACAGTCTGGTGCGCAATGAGACGGAGACAGCGGATATGGTAGGCAAGCTGGCTCTGATGGAGCGCACCTATGTAAGCTGGGGCGAAGATATGATCCCGCTGCAGCGAGAAATGGATTTCGTGGATGCGTATCTGACGCTGCAAAAGTACCGCTTCGGGGAACGACTGAATTACAAGTTCTCCATTTCGCCGGATTGCAGGCAGTGCACCATTCCGAAGCTTACCATCGTGACCTTTGTGGAAAATGCGTGCGTTCACGGAGTGGAGCGGAAAGCCAGCCCCGGATGGATCTTTGTCAACGCGTATAAGGAAGCCGGATGGCTGCGGCTCGAGATCGAGGACACCGGGATCGGTATCTCCGAAAAAGAAGCGGAGGAGATACGGGAACGCATCCGTAATATCAGTGTGGAAAATATGAAGGGTAAAAAACATGTGGGTATGATGAATGCCTATTTGAGATTGCATCTATTCAGTAAAGGACGTGCGGAGTTTGAACTGGAAACGGAAGAAGATGTGGGAACGACCGTGCGGATCGGTATTCCGCTCGGCGTGATCTGAAGGGGGTTATATGAGAGTACTATTTGTAGATGACGAACCGATCATTACGCAGGGGCTGCGTGTACTGATCGACTGGGAGGCGGAAGGCTTTGAGATCGCCGGCAGTCTGCCGAACGGAAAAGAAGTGCTGGACTTTTTGAAGAAAGAACAGGTGGATCTGATCCTGACGGATATCCGCATGCCGGAATGCTCCGGTCTGGAACTGCTGGAGACCGTGAAGAAAGAGCAGCTGTCGGATGCGATGTTCATCATCATGAGCGGTTATGATGAGTTTGATTATGCCAAGCAGGCCCTGAAGCTTGGCTGTATGGATTATATCTTAAAGCCGGTGGACCGGGAGGAACTGCTGACGGTGGTCCGCAGGGTACGCGCGGTATGGGACAAGAGACACGAGGAAGAGCTGCGCAGGAATGAACTGGAGCAGTCCTACCTGCAGCGCAATTCAATCTCTCATCTGATCGGGACCTATGACAACAAGAACGCACAGAGTGCATCGATCATCTGTAAAGCCAATCTGGACGCTCTGACGGCAGCGATCGAAGAGAATGATACGGCAAAGATCGAGCGTTATGTCTATGCTTTTTACAAGGAGTGTAAAGAGAAAGAACTGACCGAGGAGATGGTGAATTTTAACATCAGTTACCTGCTGTTTCAGCTGATCCATCTGGCCAGCGCCCAGGATGACGAGGTGAACCAGGAAGAGATCATGCGTTTCATCGGGGAGAGTTCTTTTGAAGAAAGCCTGGTTAAGGGAAGCAGTGCCTATATGCAGCAGTTCTGCTGTGAGTATGCGGAATACATATCGCAGCTGCGCAAGAGCACCGGACACAGCATCCTGCAGGAGGTGGAAAAAGAGATCCGCCTGCACTATGCGGAAGCCATCAGCCTGCGCGAGATGAGCCAGAAGTTTTATATCAATAATGCCTATCTGGGACAGATCTTCAAAAAGAAATACGGTATGTCCTTTAAGGATTATCTTACGGACTACCGCATCAAGGAGGCGGCCAAGATGCTGATCCGCACGGATGAAAAGATCATCCGTATTGCTGAAGAGGTGGGGTATAAGGACAGCGACTATTTCGTACAGAAATTTATCGAGCGTATGGGATGCACGCCGTCACATTACCGGAGGGATCATATAGGATGATATTTATAAAAAAAGGAGCCGGAAGGCTCTTTTTTTTATAAAATCCGACCAAACTATAGTTTTTCGGCTTTTCTTTTATATTTTGTCGGGTGAAGGATGAGACGGGGTTCATTATAATAACAATATCTGACAGATCCTGCATTATGAGGGGTGTAGGAAGTGTGAGAAGCAACAAACGTAACGGACCGGTATTGCGCAATGCCGGGGCGTTACACAAAAAAGTTTCCTGGGGGAAAGGAGAAAACAAATGAAAAACTTTTGGAGGAAGTCGCTCGGTCTGGGAATGACATCACTGATGGTGATGAGCGCTCTTGCAGGCTGTACCGACCAAAACGGCGGCGGAAATGCCGGAGGTGGCAACGCTGGAGGCGGCAATGCCGGAGGAGGACAGGTTGGTGTTGAACCGGGTACTCCCGTAGCATCCGGTGATGTGCTGAACCTGTCGATGTTCATCGCAATGCCCGGCGCTGAGATCAACGACGGCGAGAATGACATTCAGAAGATCCTCGCTGAGAAGACCGGCGTAAGCGTAAAAGAGACCTGGCTGACCGGCCAGACCGCTGCAGAAGCAGTTGGTACGATCATCGCTTCCGGTACCTATCCGGATCTGATCGACGGTGGTGACGGTATGGTTCAGCTCTATGACGCAGGCCTGCTGGTTCCGTGGGATGAGTACATTGAGAAGTACCCGAACCTGAAGAACTACTACACACCGGAAGAGTGGGATATGTTCCGTCAGGATGACGGCCACATTTACTGGTGTAACGTATTCCAGAACACCAAGGGTGATCCTACTTCTACGACTCACAACGATGAAGCATTCTGGATCCAGGCAAGAGTTCTGGCTTGGGATAACTACCCGACCATCGAAACTCTGGATGAGTACTTCGATCTGCTGGAGCGTTATGCAGCAGCTAACCCGACCACAGATGACGGTATGGCGGTAATCCCGTACACCTGCCTCTGCGATGACTGGAGATACTTCTGCATCGAGAACGCACCGGAATTCCTGGATGGATATCCGAACGACGGTTCCGTTATCGTTGACAAGACGGATATGAACAATCCGAAGATCGTTGACTACAACACCACAGCTACTGCAAAGCGTTATTTCCAGAAGCTGAACGAGGAATACGCAAAGGGTATCGTAGATAAGGAATTCGCAACCCAGACTTATGATGAGTACATTTCCAAGCTGTCCAATGGTAACGTACTTGGTATGTGCGATCAGTACTGGGATTTCCAGACAATCAATGATACATTCAAGCAGACCGGTCTGGATGAGAAGGGATGCAACTTCGTTCCTCTTGGTCTGACCATCGACAAGGGTATGGATAACCGTTGGCACACCTATGGTGATACCCTGAACAACTCTTCAGGTGTAGGCGTTCTTAACACGAACCCGGATATCGAAAAGACTTTCGAGTTCCTGAACGCAATGCTGGATCAGGATATCCACAACCTGAGATTCTGGGGTGTAGAAGGAACTGACTACCTGGTAGATGATCAGGGCCTGTTCTACAGAACACCGGAAATGCGTATGCAGTGGGCAGATCCTTCCTATCAGGCTAAGCATCGTTGCGTATACAGCTACCTGCCGCAGTACGGCGGTACCAGCGACGATGGCAAGAATGCAAACCTGCCGGAAGAGCAGCCGTCCGAGTTCTTTGAGAGCCTGGCTACCCCGCTTCAGGATTGCTTCAATGCTTACGGCGTAACCACTTATCCGGGTATGATCGGTTCTATCGTAGAAGAGAATGCACCGTGGTTCCCGATGTGGTCCTTCTCCAACAACCTGACCACAGAAACACCGGGTGGTGTTGCTTGGACAAAGATGGGCCAGACAAAGCACGAGTGGCTGCCGAAGATCGTTATGAGCACCAACTTTGAGAGTGACTGGGCGAAGTACATGGATGCATACAATGCTACAAATCCGCAGGACTTCCTGGATGAAATGCAGCAGGAACTTGACAGAAGAATCGGTAAGTAAGTTTTAAGAAACTGGCTGGAAGAACCTAAGGGTTCCGAACAGTAACACTTGTTTAAAAGACGATCACCGTCTATGCAGAAATGGCAATCATATACATATCTTTCGTGTATGGTTGCCATTTCATTTCGGAAAAAGTGGTTTGCTTTTTGAATTATGAGAAAGGATACGATTATGGCAAAGTATAAAAGTGCAGGTCCCAGAGATGCCGTGATCACAAAGAAGATCTTATATCGTCAGAGAGTTCTGATCGCATTAGCGGTACTTTTTGTGATTTATGGTATCATCTTTTACTACATCCCGCTGGGCGGCTGGTTTTTGGCGTTTGAAAACTACAAACCCAGCACCGGCGTGTTTGGTTCCAAATTTGTGGGATTGGATAAATTTAAATTCCTGTTCTCGGATAAAACCTTTATCCAGGTAATCCGGAACACATTCTGTATGGGTATCTTGAACCTGGTATTCCCGACGACGATCTTCCCGATCATCTTCGCGATCCTGTTGAACGAGATGAAGTCCCTGGGCGGAAAGAAGGCAGTACAGACAATTTCTTACCTGCCGCACTTCCTTTCCTGGATCATCGTTACCGGTATCCTTCACGATTCCCTTTCCAACTCCGGTATCGTGAACGAACTCCTTCTGAAGTTTGGTATCATCAAGGATCCGATCGGTTTCTTCTCAGAACCGAAACTGTTCTGGGCAATTGTATGTTTTGCACATCTGTGGAAGGAAATGGGATGGAATGCGATAATCTATCTGTCCGCAATCTCCTCCATCGATCCGTGCCTGTATGAAGCAGCATCCATCGACGGTGCAGGCCGCTGGGGCAAGATCAAGCACGTTACACTGCCGTCCCTTCGTCCGACCATTATCGTATTGCTGCTGATGAACATGGGCTTCATCCTGAATGCAGGTTTCGAAGTACAGTACCTGTTAGGTAACGGTCTGGTACAGAGTGTATCCCAGACGATCGATATCTACGTACTGACCTGGGGTGTCAGCCAGAACGACTACTCCCTCGGTACTGCAGCCGGTATTTTCAAGAGTGTGGTTTCCGTCCTGATTATTGTGATCTGTAATGCGGTCGCTAAGAGATCCGGCGAAGAAAGATTGTTCTAAGGAGGTGCAGAGAATATGAGTAATCAAATGAACGGTTCGCCATCCGGAGCAATCAAAGTGACGATGACGGATAACGCGCATAGCAAAACAAAAGTTTCCGATACGATCTTCCATGTTGTGAATGCGATCATCATGATCATGATCTGCGTGGTAACGCTGTATCCGGTACTGAATACACTTGCAATCTCTTTCAATGACGGTGTAGATGCTGTCCGTGGCGGAGTACATCTGATCCCGCGTATGTTTACCTGGACCAACTACTCTACCGTATTGAATCAGAAAAACATTACACACGGTGCACTGATCTCCGTGATCCGTACCCTTGTCGGTACCCTGCTGGCACTGGCAGCCAATGCCCTTCTGGCATTTGTGGTAGCGCAGAAGAAATTCGTGTTCCGCTCCCAGCTGTCTCTGTTCTGGGTTATCACGATGTATGTGAACGGCGGTATGATCCCGATCCTGTTGCTGTACCAGAAACTGAAACTGACCAACTCCTTCTGGGTATACGTAATCCCGGCAATGGTAGGTGGTTTCAATATGCTGGTGCTTCGTACCTATATGGAAGGTCTGCCGGATTCCCTGCAGGAAGCTGCCGAGATCGACGGTGCGGGCTTTATGACAATCTTTGTCAAAGTTATCTCTCCGCTGTGCAAACCGGTTTATGCAACGATCGCTCTGTTCGTGGCAGTCGGTCAGTGGAACTCCTGGTTTGATACAATGCTTTACAACCGTATGGCAACCGAGTATACTACATTACAGTACGAGTTGATGAAATTGCTTTCCTCGGTAACCAGTCTGAAGGGCAGCACAGGTGCGACAACGGCTCCGGGACAGGGCGTGAACATTACCCCGGTTTCCGTAAGATCCGCAGCAACGATCCTGACTATGGCACCGATCGTTATGCTGTATCCGTTCCTGCAGCGCTACTTCGTAACCGGTCTTACCATCGGTGGTGTAAAGGAGTAAATTGAATTAATGAAATGGTTTTCTTATGACAGCCCTATTATGCAGGGCATTGCCAAAGCGGCAGACTACGCAATAGTAAATATGCTGTGGGTACTCTGTTCGATACCGCTTGTCACTGCAGGGGCTGCCTTAAGTGCCAGATATTATGTGGGGATGAAGATCGCGCGCGACCAGGAGCCGTCCGTGATCAAGTCCTTTTTCAGTTCTTTTACCCGTAACCTGAAACAGACACTGCCTCCGGGCATTTTGTTTGTTCTGGCTGGCGGGCTTTTGCTTTTTGACTGGAGATATACCTTAATCCACGAGAGTTCCGCGGCACTCCGCTGGGGACTGATCGTGATCACGACACTTTATATGATGATACAGATGTGCTTCTATGCGATCATCTCCAGATATATGATCACTACGAAGGAAGCGATTCGTGCCGCGCTCGGGATGATCGGTGCGCATTTTGCAAGGATCCTGCTTGCCGTTGCACTGTTCATCACTCCGTTTATCATCAGCATCTGGTATCTGAAATGGGCGTGGCTGATCTGCCTGTTTGTCCATTGCGTGATGCTGCATTACAACAGTTTGTTTTTTATTAAGGAATTTGACCGCCTGGAAGAAAAGATGCAGACCGTTCCGGCGGAGCAAGATACAGAAGAAAAGAAAGAAAAACATACAGAAGAACATATAGAAGACAGCAAAGAAGAAATGGTTGGTTAACCGGATTCTGATCAAAGGCAGCGGTTCAGAAAAAGCCGCTGCAGTTTTTTACTTTATAGGAAATTGCTTCGCAATTCCTATAAAGCAAAAAAGCCCTCCGGGGGATGCGCACTTCTTCACTACATTACGCATAGTGATTTTCTAACGGTAAAACCGTAAGAAAATCATCTATCGCGCGTGAGGAAATTGTTGCTATCGCAACCGCGCTCGGCGCGAGCGTTCTGCGAGCAGAACGCTTTCTTACTTACGACAGTCTTTTTACAGAGAAAGGAGAAAGCTATGGCATACAGAGACAGAAGTTATACGAACTATCTGCAGCAATACGGGATATCGGAAGAAGCGGGCCGTAAGCGCTGTGAAGAGATCTTTCAGACACTTTTCTACGGAACCGAGGAGGAGCGTATCTATCACCCGGCAGGGGAGGATATGGGCTATATGGAGGATACCGGCAACCATGATGCGCGCACGGAAGGCATGAGTTATGGAATGATGATGTGCGTGCAGATGGATAAAAAGGAAGAGTTTGACCGGATCTGGAAATGGTCCAAGACTTATATGTATCACGAAGACGGCTGGCATGAGGGGTACTTTGCCTGGTCATGTGCGCTTGACGGGACACCGAATTCCCAGGGGGCAGCACCGGACGGCGAAGAGTACTATGCCATGGCGCTGATCTTTGCGGGGAACCGCTGGGGAAACGGAACGGGAATCTTTGATTACCACGCAGAGGCAAAGAAACTGCTGCATTATATGATTCGTAAGGGCAGCGGGGATCTGATCGGAAAGCCTATGTTTGCCCCAGAAAACCACTATATCAAGTTTGTAGCGGATCTGGATTTTACCGATCCTTCCTATCATCTGCCGCATTTCTATGAGCTGTATGCAAAGTATGCTTATGACGAGGACAAAGCATTCTTCCTGGAGGCGGCAAAGGCCAGCCGGGAATACTGGAAGAAATGCTGTCATCCCGTCACCGGCCTGTCCCCGGAGTACGGGCAGTATAACGGTGCGCCTCAGATCACACCGAAGGAACAGTTCGGCGGCCGCCACGACTGGTATTACAGCGATGCGTATCGCACGATGATCAATATTGCACTGGATGCCGAGTGGAACGGAGAGACCGGCTGGTCGAAGGAGCAGGCGGAGCGTTTCCTGAAGTTTTTTAACAGCAAACTGGAGGACGGCAGCTGGCAGAAGATCTACGAGATCGACGGAACGATGATCGATCAGACGGTGCTGCATCCGTACGCCGTGATCGCTTCCAATGCCTCGGCGGCAGTGCTGGCGCCCGAAGCCGCACAGCCCTGGGTGAAGCTGTTTCTGGAGAAGGGGCTGCGTGACGGCAACCGCAGATACTACGACAACTGCCTGTATTTCTTTGTATATCTGCTGTTGAGCGGCAATTACCGGATCTATTAAAAAAGCGGCGGAACCTGAAATTAGGATTCGCAGTAAGCAAGATAGTGCCGGTAGGCGTTTTCCCCATACTCTGTGATGGTTTGGGAAGTACCGTTGTAACGGGTATAGATCCGCTTGATCTCCTCGGGAGAATAGCCGGCAAAATCGATCCGTCCGGTCTTTTCTTTGGCGGCCGAGAGCAGATTGAGGGTCGCCAGTTCCATATTGAATTCCGGTTCGCGGTTTAAGCGGTTCCAGATCGTCCACAGGTCCTTAAGGTTGCCGGGCTGCAGCGTATGATCCGCAGAGAGACCGAATTGTTCATAGGAAGCCAGACCTTCCTTTACTGCAAAGTTTAAGGCGTTGATCCCCACAAATGCATAGATCTGTGCATAGCCGGTCGAACTGTCCGTCTTTCGGAACGGATGGTACCGGCTTTCTTTTTCGTGTCCGACAGGGAGTGCGCCGTCAGGGTAGCGTTTGGCGAGTGTGCCGAGATTCAGCCGGACAACAAAGTCCGCAACCGGATCCAGGAGATCCATCCTCTCCATTTCCTGTCGCAGCAGGGCAGAGAGAAAAGGTACGG
>JAEEGL011183679.1_pt1 | contig 10220 bp, 10 predicted proteins | sample 9134231 | NCBI WGS metagenome assembly JAEEGL01 (sample SAMN16246548, study PRJNA631951) | gut metagenome | biome: gut microbiome; feature: rumen; material: fiber-attached | host: Bos | place: Iran: Karaj | collected 2018-10 | reverse complement strand
GCTTCAAGCGCCGTCTTGGAAAGCGCGGTATTGCTGCCGGTCATGTAGTTGCCGTGGTCGGCGCAGAAAAGCGCCTTGCCGTCGGCCATCGTGGGATTGGCAAGCAGCCTTTCGTGGAAAAGCTGGTCAATCTTGCGGGCCGCGCGTTGTCCCATAGCGGCGGGAATCTGCAAGAACGCGCCGAGGTCGTCGTTGTAGATGTCCTGGCGGGTCAAAACAAAAACCTTACCATAGGTTTCAAGTTTGTTGGTGGCCTTGTCCTCGCCGACGCTGCCGTGCGGAATCTCGCCGGATTTGGAAACTTTTTCAAGGTCGCCGACGTCGGTCAAACGGTAGCGTTCGGAAACCTTGAAATCGTTCAGGTCGCCTTCCTTGCAAAGCCGCGTTGCAATGATGGGCTGCGCCGTGAAAGCCTGAAGCGCCTTCTTGTTGGCAACATTGGAAAGGATGCCCGGCAGCGCGACGGTGGAAAACGCGGCCTGAATGGTGTCATTGCCAAACATGACGGGAATGGCCTTGTTTTCCATCTGGCAGCAAAGTTCCAAAACCTTCTGCAAGGTGATGCCGCGCATTTTGTCGCCGCTGTCCACTTCTTGCTCGCCGAAACTGGCGGTAATGGTCTTTTCGGCAATGCCGGTCTGGAAGCAAAGTGCCGCCGCAATGGAATTTGCGTTCACGGTGGGGCCGCTGCGCATGATGATGTTCAGGCCGGTCCCCTGCGGGGCCTTGGCCTTGATGGCGTCGCAAACGGCCTTGACCTGCTCGACGGGCCAATGCGCGGCAATCGCCTTTTCGGCAATGTCGGCATAACCTTCGGCAGCCGCGCGGACGTCGGCCTGATACTTCTGGTCGGCCTGGCGCTTCGCCTCAAGCTGCTGCGCCACAATGGCGGCCACCTGCTCGGCGGTCAAAGCGGGCTGCGCGGCCTGTGCCGTTGGTGCGGCTGGCTCTGCGGTCGCCTGGGGCTTCGGCTGTGCGGCTTGTGCGTTCATCGCGGCTTCCTCCGCCTCAACGGTGGTGCCGATTTTGGCCAGGTGGGCCTTGATGGTGTTCTCGTCGGCTTCGCCGAGGTTGAACTTCATCTGGAGGTACTTTTTGAGTTTCTCATTCATCGTGATTTCTCCTTCTTGGTTGTGGGTGGTTGGTTTGTTGTCTTTCTTTGAAAAATTCAAATTCAAACTGGCGGCAATCTGCAAAACGGTGTTCGGGTCGGCTCCAACTGCGCAAACTGAAACTTCGCGCAAAAATGACTTCTTGACCAAAAGGAAAGGCCCCTTGACGGCCTGTGCGTTGATTGTGCGCTCTTCGTCAGGCTTGACTTCCTCTATCTGGTCGGGGTCCAAAGCCGCGCCAATGGAAAGCTGCCAATTGAATTGCTTGCCCGCGTCGCAAATGAATCTGCCGCGTTCCGTGTTCTTGTCGATTCCGCCTGAAATCTGAAGCGTCTTGCCGCCGTCGATGACTGCGGTGACTTCTCCCAGGCGATATTCGGGTTCGTTGTAATGGTTGTAAAGCAACGGGATTTGCTGCGCAATTTCCATGCCCGCCAAATCAATGATTAGTTTCAGGCTTGACCAATACTGCGAAATGGCCGCGCCTGAATAGGCGACGCCGGAAACATTGGCTAAATCGCTGCCCTGTCCGTCCGCCGCCGCAAACGTGATGAAATTGCGGTCGATTCCGCCGCTGGCGTTCGCCCTGATTTGCAACATCTTCTTCATTTACTCTTTTTCTCCGTGTTCGTTGTCCTCTTGCTTCAAAGCCTTAACAACATTATTTGCTATCGCCTCCGCCGTGTTCTGCGCTGGCGCCTGAATGCCCCGTTCCATCGCCATCTGCGTTTCAATGGCAATCTGGTTCAAGACAAGTTCGTAATCCTTGCCTTCCCTGGCGCATTCGTCGGCCAGCGTCGTCGTGCGGTTCGCCAAACGGATTGCCTGTGCCGTCGCTTCCTTCACGGGGTCCACATGCTCCCAATTGTCCCACATCCATGAATGAACAATCGTGTCGGTCTTGTAGTCCTCCGGATATGCAACGGCGTCGATGCTTTCAAAAACCTTTAGAAGCCTATTGAGAATCTTCTTTTCAATGCGGTTTCTCTCTCCAATTATGCGCTTGTGATATGTCTGATGGTCCAAACGCCCGCTTGCATAGTTCGATTTTGAACAATCGCCCTTTGCAACCGCAAACGGCATTGAAAGCGGTCTTGCCGCCTCTGCAAGTTTGGCATCAACGAAATCAACATATCTGTCAGTTGGATGTTCCGCCTTCATCTGGTTTGCCTTCCATCCTTCCGGCATGGCAATTCCTGAATTGCGGACCAATTCAACAACATCCATGAACTGAAGCGTTTGCCCCTGCTGCCCCTGGCCGTCTCCTTCGTCTGCTGGCGTGTCGGTCTGCAAGACAAACGAAATTTCCGCCGCTGTCTCCGCTGCCGCCAAAACGGCATTGGTGTAACGGCGCAAATCGTTGAAAATCGCAAGCGTGGAAGCGATTTCACTTAATCCTCTGTGCTGGCCTGGCCTTACAATGTGCGCGTAATGAATGACTTCCTTGGCTGAAACCTGATAGGAATCATCCCTGACGAAAGCAAGGCCCGCCGCCCCTGGATGAATCCGCCAAAAGCGGTATTTGTCAGGATTGCCGTATTGGTCATAGCTGATTCCGTCAAACTCCTTCGCCTGGCCGTTCGGCCAAAACTCGGAATATTCCGTCAGCATCCTGCTTCCTACTTGCTCGGCTTCATAAAGGTCGATGTCAATCTTGACAACTCCTTCAATCTGCGGATTTCGCAAAAGCCTGATGAAAACTTCGCCGTCCCGCGCCTTCGCCATTCGCGCCGTGCGTAATTTTTCCGTCAAGTCAATCGCGTCGCACCATTCGCGGAAACGCATTTCACGGCGCTGCAACGCCATTCGCGTCTGAACGTGCTTTTCCTTCTGGACCGGTTCTGCGCCCTGCATTTCGTTCAACTGCAATCGCGGCCCCGTTCCAATGGTGTCTTCCGCCAAAGTCTGAATGATTCCGTCGGCATAACCGTTGTTTGCGCATTCATAGCGAGCGCGCGAAATGATGATTCCGCGCGTCTGCGCCGAAAGCGCCGCGTCTGGCGAAAGCCTGTCCGCCTCGCGCCAATGACGCATTGCTTCCGGGCTTCTGGACGCCGCGTCGTAACCGCTTCTTATGGTATATAGCCGACCGGCCTTCATGCTTCTGGTCCCTGGGTGCTTATCTTCGCAATCTTCAAGGCACCAAACGGATTGCCCGCCGCCTTCTTCTTGCGCAGGTATTTGTCCGCGTCAATGAGTTCCGGCAGGGAATGCTGCGTTATCTTCTCCCCGTCGTTCTCGTATGACTTCGGCCCTTTCGCGGCCTCGACAATCCTGTCCTGCATTTCTTCTGGCATTGGCGTTTTCCTTGAGTGCTTTCAATCGTCTTTGCCAGATATATATGCCAAAACAAAAAAAAGCCCGTCGGGATGTCCCCGACGGGCTGCCAAAAAAGTTTTTTGGATGTCTGGATTAGTCGTTTGTCGCGCTTGCCGCGCTGAATCCCAATGCGGCCATCAAGCCGCCGCCGATAACGCCGACGGCCAGGATGATTCCCGCCGGAATGGCGGAATCATCGAAAAGCCTTCCCGCAACATAGCCGCCGATTACGCCAATGGCAATGACGGCGATTCCCGCAAATCCCAATGGTTTACTTCTTGAACGGCCTTCGCCTTTCAATTTAATCGGTTCGCCGCAATTCGGGCATGTGTGCGCGTTTTCGGAAACTTCTTTTCCACATGCTTTGCATTTAATCAACATGGTTGCTCTCCTGGTTGATTGGTTCTTTGGTCGATTGCAAAAAAACGGTTTACTTTTCAAATATAACCTTGAAAAAAGCGATTTTCCAGCTATTTAGCCGTTTTATTCTCAATTCGCCGAAAAACGCCGTCCCGCCGTGAAATGTCTTCCGCCTTCGCCTGGCGTGAAGCGTCTTGGGCCTTCCTGCTGCTCCTTCGCCCGTTTCGCCCCTGCAAGCAAAACATGTCCAATGTCGCCAGTCTGCAAAACGCAGCCGCGCTCCGACGCCGCAACCCGATTGCCAACAATGCAATCAAGCCAGTGATTGTCGCGGCCTGGCAACAATTTCCAAATATCAACCCTGCGCCCGCGTCCGCTTGTCGGCTCCGATATTTCCGATGATAACTGTTCCGCCAAATTGCGGTGATGCTCTTCGTCGCTTCCGTAAATGGTCAGGCTTCCTGGGTCGCCTTTCGCCGTGAAAAGCCGTTCGCGGTAAAATGACTTCCAAAAGTTAGTATCATATAGGATATAGCGGATTGACCGCTTTTTCCTGACATTCGGAATCATCCAATTGAATCCTATTCGGTCGCCCTGGTTCCGCCGGTATTCCGTGAATGGCCGCTGCGCCGCCGTTATTCCCTGGCCCTTGCTGGGGAAAAGGATGGCCGCAAACTGCGATTCACGGCAAAACTGAAAGATTACGTCGGTAGAACGGCCCCAGCCTGAATCTATCAAGGCCCGTTCAACATGCAATTCGGCGCCGTCTTCGCGTCTCCATGCCCTTGAAAGCAGGTCGCCGGTCAAATCTCGCAATGCCGCGTAAATGCTGCCTTCAAATCCCGTGTTCGGATATAGGCTTGAATAGGTCGGATTTGCGTTTTTTAAGGTGAAATTTCGGTGTTTCTGGTCTGGAAACGCGCCATAATCGACAATCCATCCCGTGAAATTGTCCGCCCAGGCGCATACCATCCAATATAAAAGGTTCTTTTGAACGTCGATGAACATTGTCACATGGTCCGCGCCTGTCGGGATTTCGCCGCGCGGCCTGTTGTTCATCTTGTCCCAGACCTGCTGGACCGTGATTTTGTCGCTGTTGCTGTCGTCGTCCGGCACCGGCTCGTTCTGGAACTCGCTGTAAAATGTTTCCTTATTCTGGAAATACTGGTTCATGGCGTATTGAATGCCGCTGATTTCGCCTGGCATGTATCGTTGCGGCCAGCTAACTTCCGCGCCCTTGTCCATTTCTTCCTGATGCGCCCTGTAAAATTCCGTTGCGTCGGAAATGTCTTCGTTCGTTCGCAACGATTCCGCCCAAATCTCCCTGTATTGAATCCAAAGTTCCATGTTCGCCGGAAACGAAACAAGCAATTTCCGCCGCCGCCCTTTCCAAATCGGGTTTTTCTCTCTGTCCAGAATCTGGTCGGCCACGTCGCCTGGCCTGATGACCGTGCATGTCATGAAGCATGAAATCTTGACCTGCGGCCCTGCCAAACCCAGAATGTCGCCGTTGATTGTGCGCAAACGCTTCTTGCATTGCTCCGGCGATTCGGCGCTTTCGCGCGTCTGCGGGTCGTCGATTAGAACGAAATCCGGCCTGATGTTGGTTCCGTCGGCCTTCAAATGCTTCATTCCCCTGATTCGGCCCGTGATTCCAACTGTCTTGATGATTGCGCCGCTTGTAATGCTGCCCTTAATCGTCGGCAAAACAATTTCTTCGGACCATGTAATGCGGGTTCGCTCGCCGCAGCAAAGCTGCCCTGCGCTTCGGTTGCTGATGCCGCCCAAAGCCCTTATTGGATAGCATATTTCGGGAAAATCTTCTGCAAGCAGGTCGTTGAACTCGATTTCGGATTTGATTTCTTCAAGGATGTCCGCCGCCGCGTCGTCGGAGGCTCCGACGATGACCATGAAGAAACGCCATCCAAAGAAAACGGCCCAAATGCCCGCGCGTTCCAGAATGCTGGTCTTGCCTGTTCCACGCGGCGCCGATTCCGCCTGATTGCCGCCTTCCATTACGTCCCTTTGGATTTCCTTTATCAAGTCGATATGGTCTTTTGACCATTCGATTTTGAATGTCTGCGGGAAATAGGTTTCAAGGAAAAGCCGCAGATTCTTACGGCATTTCTCGCGCCGTGCCGGATTCTTGATGTCTGGAATCCTGCCAATGTCGCGGCCTGACGCGCTGGCTTCGGCTGCCCGTTTTCGCGCGGCTTCCTTGATTTCGTCGTAGGTTCGCGGCTGCTGAATCCTTTCTTCGCGCTTGCAAACTTCGTCGAAAAGCCAGGCCGCATAACGAAAGCCGTTGATTGTCTTGCCCGTTTCGTCCGCCGCGATACGGAATCCCGCCCGTTTCAAGTCGCGGCTGGCCTGGTCCAGTCCCATTACGTCGCCGTAATCTGGAAATGAATTAAGGTGCTGCGTCAATTGCGTCGGTGTCAATTTGCTAAAGTTTGCCATTCCTGCGGCCCTCCAAAAACGCCGTGAACTTCACCAAATCAACCGTTCCGTCCTCGTTTGTCGGCGCTCCTTCGTCAAGAAACTGCCTGATTGTCGCCAGATTCGCTTTCCGGCTGCCTGATTTTGCCAATAGGTCTGCAAGCGACGCAATATCCATCGCCCGCAATGACGGCTGCGGCTTCTGCTGCTGGTTATTGTCCGTCGGCATTGCTTTCTTCCTCCGTGCCTGGCAAATCTTCAAGCGAATCGTCCGGCAATTCGTTCAATGCGTCGCCAAAGGAATCCTTTGGCATTTCAACCAAAGCAACCTTTGAAAACTCCTTGTAAATCTTGGCCATCTGCGGGACGCCGTCCTTCGCCATCCGAATAACGGCCTGGCGGATTTTCAATTTCGTCTGAAGCTGCCCTTTGCGATAACGCTTGACGGCCTGCGCGTCTTCGTAGAACTCCTTTTCCGTGATTTCAACGATTTCGCAAGTTTCATCGACCGGCATTTCCGCCGCGCCGCAGTCTTCAATCGCCTGGTATTGCTCTTCTGTCATAAGCGGACCTTGAACTCCTTGCGCATCCTGTCAATTCTGCTTTCCTGAACATTGTGGATGTTGTGGCCGCAATGGCGGTTCTCAACGGTCAGGACGTGGCAACGGTAATGGTAAAGCGTCGCCAATTGCTGATATTCAATGATTCCGTCTTCGTGAACAAAGGTGTTCGCAACGGCGATTCTTTCAACTCCGTCTTCCATCGCCTGGCGGACGCGGCTGAAACATTCGGATTTAGCCCTTGGAAGATTGGCCATGTCAAACTTGTAATGCCCTTCAAGGTCGGTGAAATAGTCGTCGTTGCTGAAAACGGCATCCGCAATGCTGGCCGCCAATGTGCTTTTCCCGCTGCCTGGCAATCCCCTGATGACGAAAAGGCTTTTCGCCGTGTCAATCGCCTGTTCCGGCGGTTCATGGTCCTTTACCCTTGTCGATGACAGCAATTCCTTCTTTTCAAAGAACTTGTCAAGCCATTTGCGGTGCATCCAATAGATTTCCGGCGAGCATGTTATGACGCCCGCCTCGATATTGGCGTTGTTGCTGAAATTGGCGCTTGAAACAACGCTAACCGTCCACTTGTCGTTCCGAATCAGAAAGCCTTTGGCATGGTTCGGATACAAAACAACCTTGTCCACCTTGGTCTGCAAAACGGACAATGCCTCGGCGGTATAGCGTTTCATTGCGCTGTGAACTAAAATCCTGAAACTGGTCCACATTCCGTCGCGCTGCATCGCCATTATCTGCGTTACCGCTGGCATTGAAATATTCCATGTAAAGGCATCGACCGCCGCCGGCCCCGTGATTTTCAGAATGTATTTAAGCAATTCGTAGCATGACCAGCTTCCCGCCGTGACAAAATGCGTCGTCAAGCCTGGGCGGATTTCCCCTATTGCCTGGCGCATCGTGTTTTCCTTATCGGACCACTTTACTTCTCCGTCCTGCTCCGATTCCTTTGCCGTAACAACAAATTTCGGCTCTTCGCTTGAAGTGTCAAACATCGGCATCGTCGTTTCTCCTTCTCAATCTAGCAGATTTGACAAAATGCCCTGCTTTGGAACGTCTTCGGGGTTCTTTTGCGCCCGTCTTTCAGCGGTCTTTATCTGATTGGCCGTGAAAGCCCAGATTTCATTGCCGTCGTTCTGGTTCCCAATGCGGCACAATGCCATTGGCCGCTTGCCGTGGATTTTTAAGCCTTTGTAAATGCGGCCAGGCTTCATCAACGCCGCGATTTCAACGGAAACAATCTTGGAAATCGCCATTTCCTGCCGTGGCGTGAACAAAAGCCATCGTTCATTCTTGCCGTCGGCATCCTCAACTTTCAAGGCGTAATGGCTGAAAGTCTCGTTCGGTGCCTGTCTTTCCGTGTTCTCAACCTTAATCAAGTTTCCCATTTTGACCTTTTCGTTGTCAATCTGATTTGCCATTGTCGTTGCCTCCTACCTCTCGACTTCCTTTGTTTCCATCACGAGTTCATTGGCCTTATAGACGCCGCCGCTGGTTTCCCAACAATCCCATTCGCGCCCGCAAATGTGCTGCAAGCCTTCATGGATGTCAAGCGCGTCAATCTGCGCCTTGGCGTGTTCCTTGTCCGTCGCCATGACTTCCGTGCTTATGTCCGTCTCAAAACGCACATATACCCTGAATTTCTTCATCTGTGTCATTTGTGTTTCTCCTATTTGGTTTCTGGTGTCAATTGCTGCCAGTCGCAGCCTTCGCCCTTTACAAACTCCGCCCACCGCTTCCTTATTACGTCGCAATAGTGCGGGTCAAACTCAATGCAAAATGCCCGTCTGGCCGTCTGTTCCGCCGCAATCATCGTGCTTCCGCTGCCCGCGAAATTGTCAAAAACTGTTTCGCCCCTCCTGCTGCTGTTCCGAATGAGATAAACAAGAAGATTGACCGGCTTCATTGTCGGGTGCAATGCGTTTACAATCGGCTTGCTGTAATTCAGAACTGTTGTCGGCTCTTCCTGAACAACCGCATCCGGAGAAATGGTGTAAACTGCCTTTCCAATGCGAAATTCAAACCTGCCGTCTGGCCGCTGCCTGAATGGGTGGTTGTCCAAATCCAAAACGGATTTCTGCTTTCTGTCTCCGCTGAAATAATGCGGCCCGTTGTCCTTCCATCCGTAAAGAATCGGCTCGTGCTGCCACTGGTAGTCACAACGGCCAATGACAATGTTCGTCTTAACCCACTGCAATACTTCTGACAACTTCAAGCCGCTTGCTTCAACGCCGCTGCGGAAATGGATTCCTTTAAGGTCCGCATGGAAAATGTAGAAGACGCCGCCTGGCTTCAACGCCGCTGCGGAAATGGAAAACGCCTTGTTCAAAAATTCCTGAAAGCGTCCGTCTTCCATCTTGTCATTTTCAATATCCTTGGTAATCCGGTTCTTTCGGTCCGTGCTGTTAAGCATCTTGTTTTTGTCGCTGTATGAAACATTATATGGCGGGTCCGTCATCCAAAGGTCTATTTCCTGGCCGCCGAGTAACAACTCTGAAATCTTTGAATCGGTCGTATCGCCGCAAATCAAGCGGTGCTGGCCGCATTGGTAGATATGCCCTGGTTTGCTGACCGCCGGTTCCTCGACCTCCGGCTCCTTGTCGGGGTCCGTCTCGCCGTCTGCAATCGGGTCGTCGTCTTCCAGGATGTCCTTCAAGTCGGTATCAGAAAAGCCATATTGAAGAATGTCAATGTCCGAATCCTGAAGTCCGTCAATCTCAATCGAAAGAAGATTCTTGTTCCATGTCGAAAGTTCGCCAATCTTGTTGTCGGCCAAACGATACGCCTTGACCTGCTCCGGCGTCAAATCTGAAGCAACATGGACCAAAACCTTCTGCAATCCCAATTTCAAGGCCGCCTTGTATCTGGTATGTCCGCAAACTATGACATGGTTTGCATCAACGACAATCGGCTGCCGAAACTTGAAGTCCCTTATGCTGTTTGTCAATGGCTCGACCGCCGCTTCGTTGTCCCTTGGATTGTTGGCGTATGGGTGAATTTCAGAAATCGGCATAAATTCAACATTGTATTCGTTGCCGTCTTCGTCATGCGCCGTCATTTCCGGTTTCTGCTTTGTCTTGGATGACATTTTTACTGCTCTCCTGATTGCTTCTGAAAGTTTCGGAACGCCCACGCGCCCCTGGAAAGAAAGTCTGTGTCAAAAGGAAATTACTTCCCCAGCGGTGTCGGCGAAAGTCGGTTTTAGGTAGTACCTTTTGGAGGCCCCCCGCGTTTTTTTGAAACCGTCTGGGGTTGCGCCGCGTCGTTCCTTATCAATCCGAGGTCCCTTGCTATCGGCGCCATTGCCTTCTTGGCGATTGAAATGATTTCGTCCTTTGTCTTGCCGAATGCGATTCCCACCTTGTATGGCGTTTCCTGTTCGATGAATAACTTTGCGCATATATCCTTTGTCTCTCCTTCCTCCATG
>JAEEGL010931028.1_pt1 | contig 10220 bp, 8 predicted proteins | sample 9134231 | NCBI WGS metagenome assembly JAEEGL01 (sample SAMN16246548, study PRJNA631951) | gut metagenome | biome: gut microbiome; feature: rumen; material: fiber-attached | host: Bos | place: Iran: Karaj | collected 2018-10 | reverse complement strand
GTTACTGAGATATTTCACTTCACCAGGTCTTGGCTCTGTGGCATCCTGTTATACAGGATAGGTTGCCCCATTCGGAAATTCTCGACTCCAAGCGGTTATTGGCACCTCATCGAGACTTATCGCAGCCTGTTACGTCCTTCCTCCTCTTTTTTACCCAAGGCATCCGTTCATTGCTCTTAAAAAAATTTTTCTTTCGAAAATAATGTAATATATTATACTACTGTTAAGTACCCGCATCTGCATACGCGTCTAGACATGTCGTCTTCAACGTTGCGATGTCTATCTTATAGAATTGCCATAAAAATGCAAGCGTTTTTACGATTTTTTTTTAGTAGGTTGTTTGAGCTTTTACTAAAAATTTTGGGAACTTTTTTTGTCAAGACAAAAAAATCTGATTCAAAACTTTTACATAAATAATTTACAAAAAGCTATGTTTTTTAATTTATGTGATATATTATTATGTGGACATAATTTTTTAATCCTGTTTATAATATCAAATTCCTCATCATTTAAGTACATTTACGATCTTATTTGATGAATATCTGACAAGCACTTGTCCACATCAAATCATTTTTCATTGTTTATAGAATATATGTGGACAAAAATCGTAATATACTTCTGATTCAACAATATTTCAGTCTAAATAAATCTTTGTTTTTTTTGGGGAAACTTCGATATACTCCTGAGCTAAATACTGCTTTCAAAAATTCTCATAAATTAAGTCTTCTCGCTTTTCTTGTGATAAATCTAATCAAATATAAACTCAATTTCATTCATCTTTGTTAGTTGGTTTGATAACATAATCATTTTTATTTTGAATTACTTTATCTTTTGTATCTTCGTTTAATATTGATGTTTTCATTATCATTTCATTTTCTACTCATTGTAATAGTGATTTATCTCACATTGATGCTAAATCAGGAGTATTAATATATTTTAATTTAACGGATTTTAAGAGAGAAATCTGGTTTTTGTCCAATCTTCATGGACTAACTGAAAAACGGAGAACATTTATTTTATTGTTTTGATAATATGCAAATCAATTTTTGAAAATTATATCTTCAAAAGTTCAAATTCAAACTTTATATCATTTTGTTCTCACTTTTTCATATTCCAAAAAGTGTGAATCTATAAATCATGCATTTTCATGCATAATAAATATATAGTCGTTTTTGTCGAATAACTGTAAAAACAAATCTAGATTTCTATTACTCGATTTATCTAACAATGCGGAATATGTATTATCATGCATAAGTAATCAATCCGGCCATTTTGTATTTACTTCTACAAGTTTCAATTCTCAGTTTTTATTAAACATTGTATCAAAACGTACTATACCTGTAAACTCTCACATAAAAAGATCTGTGAATCATGGAGCAAATGCTGATTTTGAAATTTCTTTCGCTTGATCTTTTTTAGTAAATAGTTGTTGCATAATGTTGTCTAAATTTTTGACAACTTTGTCAAAATTTATATCAAAGTTTTCCAAATTGGCTGCAATTGGGAGCTTTAATTTTCAATGAGTAACTGGGTATGCTATCTTTAATTCATCTCGAAATTGATTATATGATTTCATGATTGTTTACTGTTTTAAAACTATTCTTTATATAACAGTTCCTCATTTAAATTCTCGTTTTCTATTAAATTCCTAATAATTTCTTTTGTATGTTCTACTCAATTTGTTTTAATACAATCCGTTCAAATTGTAAATGGCGGATAATCATTTCATCCATGGAAAATGGCATCTCAAATAAACAAAACATCTTCTAAATCAAATGGATTATATTCCATAATCTTTTTTATTGCAAATGCTTTATCTACTCATTTCATAGTAATATCTATAGACGTACTTCCTCAAGAATTGATAGAAAAGTTTGGTATTCTTTTTTCTAGTTCAGCTTTTATTACTTTTCTTTTTTTAAAATCAGGATCCCATACTATTTTTTCTTTAAGTGGAGCATTTTGTCAAAGTGCTGAAAAAGTTATCTGAGATCACCTATCTTCTACAATATCTCACCAAGTTTTTTCTGGTCTTAATTCTAACAAATCCATGACTTCGTTCATACTATTCAATATTTCTTTCTTTTCCTCATCTGAAAAATCTAAACTATATAGTTTATTTCGATGCCCATTTTCATATCTAAGCATTTTTGTTCCGCAATTTGGACAAGCTATAAACTTACTTAATAAATTTTCATCGGTAGTAATATAATCAAAAATCTGTCTTTGAAAACGGTCGGGTCATCATCATGTAATGACTGACATATAATATTTCTCTAATAGTTGATTAACCAAATCAACCATTTCATCATCTAATCTTTCTTTACTAGGAGCCAGCGTCCCATCTAAATCAAAACAGATTATTCTTTTCATATTACATAATATATAATATAAAGCTATGTGTAGTTTATGTAATAATGTCGAATTTTCAATTAATTTTGTATAAAATAAAAAAAAGACATTTATCTCTATCGATGTCTTTTTATAAATTATTATAACTTTCAAATTACATTAACCTCAAATTTAGTGGTAAGTCTGATTTTAAACTTTCCCAATCAGATTTTGATGGATTTTTTAATTCATCACATCGATTTGCTACTTTATCCATTTGAAGAATATATGATGGGGAAATATACCAATCATTTTCTAGCTTATTTTTTAAAGTTTGAATCGTAACTTTTATACTCAATAAATCTGCGTTTGCACGATCTGAATATCCAAAATTTGAAGCGATTGAATTTATACGATTAGCAAATTTTGAAATGTTTTGGTCTGTATTGTCGTGCTTGTAAATACTCTCAAATAAATCCATTAAGAAGAAACTATTCAAGTTTGTTTTTAATATTTGCATTTGAGTAGTGTTTGGCACCTTTTGAGCATCTTCTGATGACAATCATAGCTGTGAAGTTATGTTTTCATCAATTGTTAATGTTTCCTTTTTTTCTGAAGAGATTACTTCCTTTATTCCTTCCAAAAGTGGATCTTTTTCTTCTGGAACGATAACGACATTTTCTTCAGTTTGAACTTTGTTTTCTTCGATTTTTATATCCTGTGTAAGTTGTTTGTTCTTTTTCTCTATTTGCATAGCTACTAATTTATTTTTATCTTCACGTTTAATCTCTGGCCATTCTACTTTTTCTGTAGATAGAGTAAATGTAGCCGAAATATTGTTTTTTTCCATAAAATTTAACATAACTTCACCATCTTCAACAATATTTATTTTGTCTGAATTCGTGTTTATAGCAACTAATTCTGAAGAAATTTGTTTGACTGAGGTTTCCTGTTCTGATTTTTTGGTTTTTACTGTAATTTTATCTCCATCGTTTTTTACTAACATTTCTCCGTTATCTTCTTTTGCAATATGTAAATCTAAAGTCTGATCTTTTTCTTGGGAAATTGAAAAATCTGGAGTAATTATCTCTACATCTGATGTACACTCTGGACAATAAATTCTAAAAAACTTACCATCAAATAAAGAAATTTGGTATCAGCTTTCAGTTTTAGTTATTGAAAATTCTGCAGGTCATACTATCTTTGCCTGAGTTCAATCTTCTAAATTAAATATAAGATCTGTTCACTCTGGAAAGGAAACAATATCTCAATCTTGAATCATATTCAATCTATCGGAATTTAACACAGTTTTCCCATCTCTAACTAAAGAATATGCTCAATTAAATTCCACTATTTCAGCTACATAATCAGCAAAAACTCAATTTGGGACATTGTTTTGCTTTACAGAGAATATTCCAAAATCGACTACTTTTGTTTTATCTAACAACAATCATCCAAAAGCTATAAATACTAGCATTGCTGCTAGTGATGTATACATAATTCTTTTGGATGCGAAGAAAAATATTTTTCATGGGATTTTAGTTGAAATTTCTATTCAAGTTTTTTCTTTTTGGATACGAGAAAAAAGCTCGCTCTTTAAATGAGCTGGCATTTTTTGTTGATGTTGTTGCCTGAAATACTCTGAAAGCTTCATTTCCCCCAAATAAAAAACATTAAACCCTTTCACTATGGTATACGATACAATTGGCAATTTGTGACAAAAATGTATACATTTTTGACTAAACTTTCTCTGCATTTTTTTGCATTTTTTAATTTTTGGAGTATAATGAATTATAAAGATTTGTTTTATGTAAAATAAAAATAATGAACAAAATTGTAAAAAGGTTATGGTGAAAATTTAAAAAATTTAGAAGAAAATATAATTCAAACTGGAATATTTTTGTAGTATGTATAGCTATAGTTATGATTTGGAGATGACTTTGGAATCTTCTTGATATGTATGTTTTTCCAAATTATCCACTTCTTAGTGATTTGATTTGTATATGTATTGGTGTTGGTATTCTCCTAGTAGATGATTGAAAACTTTGAGAATTACAAGAAGAAGATCCCCATAAAGGAAAATTTATGAAATAATTTTTAAATTTTAAAAAAATTAATGGAACAAAAGGCTTATCAATTAGAATTTACCAAATTATTTGAAGAATTAAAAACTTCAGAAATTTGAATTTCTAAAAATGAAGCAAAAAAAAGAAGGGAATTATACTGATCAAACACAATTCAATCAAAAGATAAAAGTTCCGTTTTGAAAATTTTATTGCAACAATTTACTTCACCTCTTGTTATTATTTTAATCATTGCTGCAATAATTTCTTCGTTAATTGGAGAATCTGTGGACGCAATCATCATTTGCGGAGTAGTGATATTAAATGCATTACTTGGATTTTTTCAAGAATATAAAGCTGATAAAGCAATTCAGTCGTTGAAGAAAATGGCTGGATTAAAATCAAAAATTTTGAGAAATTGAGAAGAAATGTTTATAGAAGCGAGTGAATTAACTATTTGAGATGTAATTTTATTGGAAGCTGGAGATAAAATTCCAGCTGATGCGAGATTGTTTGAAGCCGTAAATTTAGAAGTAGAAGAGGCTATTTTGACTGGAGAAAGCGTACCTGTAGAAAAACATACTACAACAATTGAGAAAGCCTCAGCTTTGGCAGATATGAAAAATATGGTATTTAGTGGAACTATGATTACTAAGTGACGTGGAAAGGCTGTAATTACTGCGATTGGGATGAATACTGAAATGTGAAAAATTGCGTGAATGTTGGAAGATGCACCGGAAAAAACTACAACCCTAGAAAAAAAACTGAATAACCTTTCAAGGATTTTATGAATCGCCGCAATTGTGATTTGTATAATTATATTTATTGTATATTGGTTGGTGTCACATTTGGAGTTCCAACAAGCTTTTTTAGCTGCCGTAGCACTTGCCGTAGCAGCAATTCCTGAATGATTACCTGCTGTTGTAACAATTTCATTATGATTAGGAGTAAAAAGATTTGTAAAGAAAAATGTATTGGTTAGGCGCCTTTCTTCCGTAGAAACGCTAGGAAGTGTGAATATAATTTGTACAGATAAAACTGGAACTTTGACTAAAAATGAAATGACTGTAACTAAATTATTTGTAAATGAAGAAATTGTTAATGTAACCTGAAGATGATATTCAACTAAGTGAGAGTTTTCCGCCCCAATTGAATGATTATACCAATTATTGAACATATGAATGTTATGTAATACGGCAAAATTACATAATAATAATAAAGTAATTTGAGATCCAACTGAATGAGCGTTACTCGTAAGTGCATACAAAGCATGAATAAAAGAATCTGACTTCTTTAATCATTGGGAATGGGTGGATGAGCTCCCATTTGACAGTGAGAGAAAAAGAATGAGTGAAATTTTTATCAGAAAACCATCCACTAAAAGTAATAAGAACTCTAAATATGAAGAATTATGTGTTTCAAAATTACCAAAGACTCTAATTTATACAAAATGAGCAATTGAATGATTATTACCATTATGTAATACAATTTTGATTAATGGAGAAATTAAAACTTTAGACAAAGAAACTAAAAAGCAGATTTTAAATCAGGCAAGTAAATTCTCTGAACAAGCTCTTAGAGTTTTATGATTTGCTTTTGGTGAAGGAAAAGAAGAGAAGAACCTTACTTTTGTAGGATTACAGGCAATGATTGATCCTCCTCGTGAAGAAGCAAAGCATTCCATATTGCGTTGTAAAAATGCTTGAATTCGTGTAATTATGATTACATGAGATAATAAAGTAACTGCATGAGCTATCGCCAAAGAACTTTGAATTGAAGGAGATGTAATTACTGGATTAGACTTTGAAAAATCTAAAAATAAAGCCGAATTACTTGAGACTGTATGAGTAATCGCTAGAGTGAATCCATCTGATAAACAAGAGATTGTAAATATTTTGAGAAAAAGATGAAATGTTGTCGCAATGACATGAGATGGAGTAAACGATGCTCCATCAATCAAAGCCGCTGATATATGAGTATGAATGTGAATCACCTGAACCGACGTAACAAAAGAGGCATCTGATATGATTCTAACTGATGATAATTTTAAGTCAATTGTAGATGCAGTAGAAGAATGAAGATGAATTTATGATAATATACAAAAATTTGTAAACTATATGATAGTTTCAAACATCTGTGAAATTGCTATTCTATTTATTGCAAGTTTAATTTGAGTACCGATTCCGTTACTTGCAATTCATTTACTGCGATTGAATGTGATTACTGATGGACTACCTGCTATTGCATTATGAGTTGATCCAATCAATCCTAACGTGATGAATCGCAAACCCCGTAAATCTAGTCAATGATTGATTGATGGAAGAATGATATTAAATATAATTCTACTTTCTAGTAGTGTAACAATAGGTTGTTTATTATTATTCTTTAGACATTATAATGCAGATTTAGAAATAGCTAGAAGCGCTGTATTCCTATTTATGGCAGCTAGTGAATTAGTAAAGATTCAAATAATTCGTTCTCAATATGGACTAAGTTTATTTAGTAATAAACGATTAATCTGGGCATTATTATGAGCCTTTGGATTAGCACTTACCATAGTTTATATTCCTGGAATCAATTCATTATTTGATTTACAACCATTGAGTATTGAAATTTGGAAAGAAATGTGAATGATTCTAGCTGTATTTGTCGTAATTTGAACTGCTTTATCCATTTATATGAGAAAATCTAAGAGTTTCCAAAAGTGGGAAGCTTGAGAATAAAAAAAGCCATAGCATATAACTATGGCTAATGTTTGCGGAAATACCACTTAACTAGTTAGTCAACGATGGGCATCGCAAGTAGAGCTTTTTCTGTTGCCCTAAGAAAACGCTCTCCATTCTCTTCCTCTATTTTGAGGAATCCGTGCTCCATCATGTAGCGAAAACCAGTGATAGTGGCATCCGGGTATATCGTGAGGAATGTAAAGGGTTCTGGTTTTTCTTCCTCATACTCCGGCTCGTGGACTTCTTGTCTTCCGACAAGCTTCCTTAGCCAATTCCACTTTGACGCTTTCTCATAGGCCCTTCGTCTCTCCCAATTTCGATTACGAATTTCGTCATTTTCTCTAATTTGAGCAAAGTCGTCCTCTACCTGGGCATCAAGCTCTTGAGGTGTGGGAGCAACCCAACGGTTCTGTTGCAGACAAAATCTTAAAATTCTTGAGAGAATTTCCTCCGCCTCCCCTTTACCGAGACTGTTCATGATTGTCCTGTTTCTCAGGAAGTCTTGTGGAGATTCGCTAATCTCCGCATACTTAATTTCCTTCATTTTTCTTGTCTTTTTAATTATTTGTTTTCTCCTTTTAAGGCGGAGTTGCCATCCTCATTTAAGTCTAATGATTAAATAGGATATTATTAATTTTTATAAAAATGTCAAGTCTTTTTAATACATTCGGTGATTGTTCGGAGAAAGAATGTGATGATGACGAATGATCCAGAAAAGGTAAAATCAGTGGATTCTTCGCTGCACTAAGAATATCAATTTGTTGGGACCATCCTCCGATATCTTTCTTACCAAAGGGGGGCTTTTTATAATTTCTGAGTTCTCGCTCGATAGAAAAGATACTCTTGTGCTAATCATGCATAATCTCAAAACTTTTCACGAGCGAGTTTCTGAATCTGATTTTTATTCACTTTAATTTCAGATGGATTGTGAATATATAATTCATTCATTACTCTACGAACTCGCACGTCGATTGGGAAAACTTCTAATCTTTTTAGGTCAGAAAATAATAGGATACAATCAGCAACTTTTGGTCCGATTCAACTGAGATTGAAAAGTTGATTTTTTACCGTTTCTGTGTCTTTTTTATAGAATGAATTTAAATCTATTTTTCAGTCTAAGACTATTCTTGTGGTTTCATATAATCTCACATCTCTAAATCATAATCAGAGTTTTCTGTAATCTGAAATACTTACATCTTTGAGTTGTTCAACAGTCGGAAATGTGTAGTAAGAATGGTTATTCCATGTAACTTCAGTTCAATATTTTTGGGATAATCTTTCGATAATTCATTTAATTCTAGGGATATTATTGTTCGCAGAAATTATAAATGATATAATCATTTCTCGTAAATCTTGATTTAAAAGTCTGATTCCATGTCCATATTGGATACTTTCTTTCATATAATTATCTACTTTTGAAAGCTGAGTTTTAATTTGGTTGTAATCTCTATCTATGTCAAAATATTTATTTACGATAGTTTGAATATTTCAGTCCATAATTCATTGAAAATGAATCGAATCAGATTTTTTTTGAACGTTTAAGATATTATTTCAAAAAATTCATGTATAACTTCAGTCTGCTTGTTGATTTCGACGAAAACATTGTCCACAATCAAAAATATGATTTAATTCAAATGAATTTATATTTTGAATTATGTATTCTTGTTGTGATTGCATTAATAAAACATCATATAAATTGATTTGAATGTATGAGATTAAATCAAAAAATCAAACGAACTTTATTAGTAAACAATTTTTTAAAAATTTTGACAAGTACATGATAAATATATCAATGATAAAAATGTAAACAACCCCCATTTTTTTGGTGCAGGAAAAATAGAAGGCGAACCTGACAGTCCAAAATATGTAAAAACAACTAAATTTTGGAAAAAAGTACTAGATGAATCATCTAAAATTAACTAGATGAAAAATCTAGTTGTTAAATTAGGGATTTAGCAAAATGTTACGTTTATACAAAAATAGCTCTCATTACGAGAACTATTTTTTTAATTATATTGATAACAAACTATTTTTCTTTAGATGTTCTATAGAACATCTCAAACGCTTCTCATCTTGTAATGTTCCTAAATGGATTTCTTATATCATCAATTAATCCGTGATTATAAGCTGCATACAAATGTCATTTATACCATTCGTTTCCATCTGCTGCATTTTGATTTCATCGCAACATTCTAGAGACTATAACAGATGCTTCTGCTACAGTAACCGGTGAGTATGGACGGAATTTTACCAATGCATCTATTCCATTAGATTGATATCACATATATCACAATTCACATGATTCAATAACATAAGATTTCATCTCTGTGTTTAGTTTTCACAAATCAGCAAACTGGGAACAAAAGTTTTGCTTACTTTCATCTGGCATTTTTCATAACACTTTTGTAGCAAATATAGATGATAATTTTGCCATCTCTGATCTAGTTAAAGAATCTCATAGTCTTGCATCTGCTACATTACTGTATTTTGTTAATCAATTTTTATATGACCATTCTTGTACACTTTGTACATTATCTTGTGTTTGTGTTTTGGTATTATTCTGATTATCAGTTGGTTCTTGTTCCTGTGTGTTCTTTTCTTTTTCTTCATCTCATAGCAATCCTTGATCTGAATTATCACGATGACCTCATCATCAACTATATCATCAACTATTTCATCCTCATGATTGTTTTTCCTCTTCCCACTTGGCTGTTATTATTAAATCACTTGCTGGCATTGTTGCTGGAACTGGTTTATCCCATCCTTTGAATGTGTATCATTCTCTGGTTGGATCTGATGGTGCCGAAATGGCTTCTCCATAATTTTTTGTAGATACTTCATCTGCTTCTCAATTTCATTTTACAAATTTAAGTGTATACTGATTTATATTATATGTAGCCGTTCATGTTACATCATTTGCTGGCATTGTATCTGGTAATCATGTCCACTCTGCAAATGTATATCATTCTCTTGCCGGTGCTGTTGGTAATGCTATTTCTGCTTTTGGTGTACCATAATTATAATCTGCTCATGATACTACTTCTCATTTTCGATCTACAAATGCTATATGATATTGTTTTACTGTCCATTGAGTATATAT
>JAEEGL010627644.1_pt1 | contig 10220 bp, 8 predicted proteins | sample 9134231 | NCBI WGS metagenome assembly JAEEGL01 (sample SAMN16246548, study PRJNA631951) | gut metagenome | biome: gut microbiome; feature: rumen; material: fiber-attached | host: Bos | place: Iran: Karaj | collected 2018-10 | reverse complement strand
GCTCGCTTATCCGTCATCCGACATCCCCGTCGAAACCGGATCATCCCCATTTCTGACAGCATTACGTTTTCAAACTTTTTGCTTTTCACGAAGCGCGCGGCGGATTTCCCGTTCTGAATCGCGTTTCGCGATGGTATTCCGCTTGTCATGTACCTGTTTTCCACGGCACACACCAAGCTCCATTTTGACTCTTCCGTCTTTGAGATACAGTTCCAGCGGAACCAGCGTATATCCCTGGCGCATCACCTGAGAATCCAGTTTCCGGATTTCACTCCGGTGAAGAAGCAGCTTTTTGTCGCGAAGCGGATCCCGGTTGTAGATGTTTCCCTGCTCATACGGACTGATGTGCATACCTTCAACCCATACTTCGTTTTTCCGGATCTGGGCCCAGCTTTCCTTGAGGTTGACCTTGCCGAGGCGGACGCTTTTCACTTCAGTGCCAAACAGCGCAATGCCGCATTCAATCCGTTCTTCCACAAAATAGTCATGATAGGCTTTTTTGTTCTGTGCGATGACCTTGATCCCCTTCTGATGCGGCATGAGTCAATTCCTCCCTCCGGAAGTATAACACATGCCTGTGATCTTTTCAATTCCGGCTTTCTATGGTAGAATCACACCTGTTAATGATGGAAAGGTGTGATCCTTCTTGAACGATTTGCACGAAATGTCTTCCCGTGCCAGGAACGCATTCCTGGAATTATCGGTTGCTCCCTTGTCTTCACGGAATGAAGTTCTGACCCGTATGGCGGATCTTCTGGATGCTTCAGCCGATGAAATCTTTGCTGCAAATAAGGAGGATCTCTGTCTTGCTGAAAAGGAAGGACTTTCCTCTCCGCTTCTTCATCGTCTGAAGTTTGGACCGGACAAACTGAAACAGGTATGTGATGGTCTTCACTCCCTTGTTCTTCTTGCGGATCCGATCGGTGCAACCACGATTTCGACACAGATCACCGAAGGCCTGAATCTCTATCGGGTAATATGCCCGATCGGGGTAATTGGTGTGATTTTCGAAAGCCGTCCGGATGCCCTGATCCAGATTGCTTCGCTTTGTGTGAAAAGCGGCAACGCGGTTCTTCTGAAGGGCGGGCGTGAAGCCCTTCATACCAATCATGTTCTTTGCCGGGTGGTACGCGAATCTCTGGAGGCTTCCGGTCTTCCGGCCGATTGTGCCCAGCTGCTGGAAACCCGTGAGGATGTTGCTTCCATGCTGAAGGAAGATGAGCTGATTGATTTGATTATTCCGCGTGGAAGCAACGCATTTGTTCGTTATATTATGGATAACAGCCGCATTCCTGTTCTCGGACATGCGGATGGTATTTGTCATGTTTATGTCGATAAGGATGCAGATCCGGAAAAAGCAGTCCGCATCTGTGTTGACAGTAAAACGCAGTATGTTTCGGTCTGCAATGCCGCTGAAACCCTGCTGATTCACGAAGCGGCGGCAGCTTCCCTCCTTCCCCGGATTGCTGAAGCGCTGAAAGCAAAAAATGTTGAAATTCGCGGAGACAAAGCCGCTGCCGGAATAATTGACTGTATTCCGGCGACCGAAAAGGACTGGGCAACAGAATACCTGGATTATATTATCTCTGTGCGGGTGGTTTCTTCTCTTCGGGAAGCGGTTGACCATATCAATCATTACGGTTCTCACCATACGGACTGTATTGTTACAGAGGACAAATCTGCTGCCGCCGAATTTATGAACCGGGTAGACAGTGCCGGCGTATACTGGAATGTTTCCACCCGTTTCGCCGATGGGTTTGTTTACGGTTTCGGTGCGGAAGTCGGTATTGCCACCGGTAAGATTCATGCACGTGGTCCTATGGGTCTGGAGGGCCTGACAACCTATAAATACAAACTGATCGGAAACGGGAATATTCTTTCTGAAATGAAAGACGGAACCCGTTCATTTACCCATGTACCGCTCAATGAAAATTGTCCGCTTTAATGACTCAGAGGTGATTTTGATATGATGAGGCTGCAGAAATTCCTGGCGCTCAGCGGAGTCGCATCGCGCCGGAACGCGGAAAAGATGATTTCGGAAGGACGGGTCTCGGTCAATCATTGCAGGGTTACCGAAATGGGTATTCAGGTGGATGAAAATTCCGATATGGTTGAAGTGGACGGAACCGTTGTTTCCATTCAGGAAGAAAAGCATTATATTGCCTACAATAAACCGATTGGTGAAGTCACAACTGTTTCTGATCCGGAAGGCCGCGCAACTGTAATGGACAAATTCCGGGATTATCCCGTACGCCTTTATCCGGTGGGACGTCTCGATTATGACAGCGAGGGTCTGATTCTTCTCACGAACGACGGGGACATGATGAATCATGTGCTTCATCCCAGCCGTGAAGTCAGCAAGGTATACCTGACCAAGGTTTCCAATCAGGTTACAGATGATGAAATCAGCCAGCTGCGGCGCGGTGTGATGATTGACGGCCGTCTGACCTCACCGGCTTCCGTACGTCTGATCCGCCGGGAAACATTTGATACGGTCCTGCTGATTTCGATTCACGAAGGCCGGAACCGCCAGGTACGGAAAATGGTGGATGCGGTTGGACACCAGGTGGTCAGCCTGAAAAGGGTTGAATTCGGTCCGGTCAGTCTTGGGGACCTTCCCGCAGGCAAATGGCGCCGCCTGACAGAATCAGAAATCCGCAGGCTGAAGGAAATATGATTTTCATGCATTCTGCTTTTTCCGGCTCTTGACAAATCCGGGTTTTTCGATATAATCAATCCCTGTGAGCAACAGCCTGCCTGGAGAGTTGGCTGAGTGGTCTAAGGCGCACGACTGGAAATCGTGTGTGGGGTGATACCTCACCTAGGGTTCAAATCCCTAACTCTCCGCCATATAAAAGTCCTGTCATGAATGACAGGACTTTTATTGATTCATTTGTAATTTTCTGTTTATTCTGCACTGTCCCGGTTATACATGCAGTTTTTCATGATTGCTTCCACAATTTCCGGGTATTTCCATTCACAGGTCCTGCGGTCAATCAGTCCGAACAGTTCGCCGTCCCCGGTAAATCCATGGTTATCCCACCAGCAGCATGTCATTCCGCGGGCACTTCCGGAAGCAGTGAAATAAGCAGCAAAATTCACACGGTCCTGCAGGTTGCCGCGTTTGTTCATTGCGCCGTATTCGTCGATAATAACCGGAATTCCCTGGGAAATATATCGATTGTAAAGCGCGTTCATAAAAGTTCCGATTTCCGAAGTATACCGGGCATTTGTATGGTCAAACGTATTATAGCCGCCTTTGTTCAGCGCAAAATCATAAGGCGTATAGGCGTGAGCTTCCAGGATAATTCTGTTGTCGGCTGTATCTTTGGGCAGTTCGAACATTTCGCTGACTGCGTAATTGGGACTGGCATCATAGGAAGGAACCAGCAGATAGCGGGTCGCGTTGTTGCCTCCGCTTGCTCGTACAGTATCGACAAATACCTGATTCAGTTCATTGATACAGCGCATGGAATTCCGGCATTCGGAAGACATCTGGTTCCAGTTCCATTCATATTGGGTATTGACCATACGGGGCTCATTCATGGATTCAAGGATGACGTGCTCATCAAATTCATTGAAAGCTTCTGCCATCTGTTTCCAGATAGCGGTCATATATTCGATGGAACGTACCTGATTGGCCGGACTTGGATACAGGAATCCGATTTTGTTGTCGTGATGTACATTGACAATGACGTACATGCCTTCATCAATGCACCAGCCGACTACCTGTTTGACTCTGGCCATCCATTCGGGTGAAATATTGTCAGACTGATCCACATGGTCGTGCCAGCTGACAGGAATCCGGATCAGGTTGAATCCGGCGGCCTTGATCGCCTGAATCAGGGCACGGGATGTCTTCACCCCGCACCACATGGATTCAATATCCATTTCGGAGCCATGAAACCACGTTCCCGGATCATTGGCATCAAATGTATTGCCAAGATTCCATCCGGTTTTCAGCTCCCTTGTAAACCGCATGGCTTCATTATCCGGAATATCAAAGCGCTTCATCTCTGTGATGACCGGCACCGTAATGCCATCTTCTGCCATGCAGGCTGCAGCTGCTGTCAGTATAATCATTGCAAGAATAATGGACAGTATTTTTTTCATATGTTTCCGCCCTTTCATTTTTGTGTTTTGATTATATCATTGCGCAGTCATTTCCTGCAACTCCGGTTACATTTGTCTTTTAATATTTCTTTATAAGTGGTAAAATAATATGATTCTTTTTCTGAAGGAGGACCCTTATGCGGATTATTGTCATCGGAGCCGGAAAGGTTGGATATAAGCTTGCAGAGCATCTGACCTCCGAGGAGCATGATGTGACCGTCATTGACAATGATGAGGATGTCATCGAACGCTGTTCCGGTTCCCTGGATGTGATCTGTCTCAGGGGGAACGGCGCCAATGCGAAAATCCTGCTCGAAGCAGGTGTGGATAAAGCCCAGATCGTAATTTCCTCTACGGCCAGTGATGAAACCAATATGCTTTCCTGCCTGATTGCCAAACGCCTCGGCGCCCAGTATACAATTGCACGGATTCGGGATCCGGAATTCAATGAAAGCCAGATGCTTCTGCAGAATGAGCTGGGCATTGATGTGGCGATCAACCCGGAACGCGCCACCGCTCTGGAAATCAGCCGCCTGCTCCGGTATCCTTTTGCCGGAAGTATTGAGTCCTTTGCAAAAGGCCAGGTTGAAATGGTCGAATTCCGGGCCCAGGAATCAGATCCGGTGGTCGGTATCGCGATGAAGGATCTTGCCTCCAGGATTCCCGGCCTTCCCCGTATTCTCTATGCAATGGTGGAACGCAATGGGGAAATGCTGATTCCGTCCGGTGACTTCAAAATCGAAGCCGGTGACAAGGTATATGTTTCCGGTGATATGCTGACCATAACGGAATTTTTCCGCTTCCTTGGCCGCAACAAACAGAAAATCCGCAGCGTGATGCTGCTGGGCGGCGGCCGTATCTCCTATTACCTGTCCCGCTTTATTGTCCCGATGGGAATTCATGTGACTCTCTTTGAACTGAATCAGCAAAAAGCGCGGACTCTCAGTGAGCTTCTTCCAAAAGTCGATGTGATCTTTGGCGACGGAACGGATCAGGACCTGCTCGAGGAACAGGGATTATCCCAGATGGACGCATTTGTTTCCCTCAGTAACCGTGATGAAGAAAACCTGATGACGGCCATGTACGCCGCCCGGGCCGGCGTACCGAAGACGATCGCCAAAAACAGCCGGACGACTTATATGGAAATTCTCAATGACCTGGGTCTCGATTCTGTGATCAGCCCGCAGACAATTACCAGCTCAACTATCCTTCGTTATGTCCGTGCACGGGAAAACAGTACCGGAACAAGGATTGAGCGTCTTTACCGCATAGCGGACGGAAAAGCAGAAGCGATTGAGTTTATTGCCCGTAAAGGAGATGCATATATCGGCGTTCCGCTGAAGGATCTTTCCACAAGGAAAGGCGCAATCGTATCAGTTATTGTCCACCAGGGGAAAATCATCATTCCTTTCGGTCAGGACCATATTGAGGAAGGCGATCATGTCATTATCATTTCCCGCGATTCAGGCGTATCTGATCTGAATGAGGTACTCTATCGATGAACCGTAGACTGATTATCCGTGTTCTCGGCGCAATCCTGCTGGTGGAAGCAGCGGCGATGCTTCCCGCTCTGCTGGTCTCCCTCGTTTATAATGACGGGGATACCGCCGTTTTGGGGCTCAGTGTCCTGATTGTTTCATTTATCGGTACGCTGATGCTGATGCTTCCTCCCCCTCTGGCCGGCAGTCATCTGCGGCTCAAGGAAGGCTTTATTATCACCGCGCTGGGCTGGATCCTGATGAGCCTTTGCGGAGCGCTTCCCTTCTTCATCTCCGGTATATATTCCCGGTTTGAAGATGCTTTTTTTGAAGCTGTTTCCGGTTTCACAACAACAGGAGCTTCTGTACTGACCCGGTTTGAAGGTTTTCCCCACGGGATTATGCTGTGGCGCGCAACCACCCACTGGGTGGGCGGTATGGGTGTATTGGTTCTGACATTGGCCCTGCTTCCAAAACTGACCGGCCGTACTGCGCACCTCGTAAAGGCAGAAAGTCCCGGTCCTTCCCTCAGCAAGCTGGTTCCGCAGACCGGTAAAACCGCAAAGATCCTGTATTCTTTGTATATCGGCCTCACACTTCTCGAGTTTATTTCCCTGCTGTTCTGCGGCGTCACCCCCTATGATGCGGTTATCCATACATTTGGCACGGCTGGCACAGGCGGTTTCAGCAACTTCGGGGACAGCGTCCGTCATTTTGACAGTGTGGCAGTGGATACCGTCATTTCGATTTTTATGTTTTTGTTCGGCTGCAACTTCGCGCTTTACTATAAGCTTCTCTTTGGCGAAGGTTTCAGGGCCTTCTTCCGGGATGAGGAGTTTCGCTGGTACCTTTGCATTGGGGTCACTTTTATCCTGCTGATCACCCTTTTTAATCTTCCGGTATACGGGAACTTCTTCACCTCCCTTCGGTACGGATCATTCCAGGTCCTTTCGGTCATGTCGACGACCGGTTTTGTCACCGCAGATTTTAATCTCTGGCCCGTTGCATCCCAGATGCTCCTGATCATTACGATGTTTATCGGAGCCTGTGCCGGATCCACCGCAGGCGGTATGAAGGTAATCCGGATCAACCTGATCGCCAAAATGTCCCGCCGAAATATCCAGATGACGGGAAACCCGAAGAGGATGGATGTAATCCGCCTGGACGGGAAAGCGGTAGACGACAATATTCTCAGCCAGGTAGCCCAGTTTGCGCTGATGTATGTTGCGCTGGTCCTTCTCGGAGCATTCCTGATATCGCTGGAAGGGAAATTCGACCTGACAACCAATCTGAGTGCTGCCCTCACATGTGTCAGCAATGTCGGTCCCGGGCTGGGAACGGTAGGACCGACTGAAAACTTTGCTTCCTATGGTATTTTCGGGAAACTGGTCCTTTCGTTCCTGATGCTGTTCGGCCGTCTGGAACTTCTTCCGATGTTTATCCTGTTTACGCGTTCCGCATGGCGGAAATACTGATCATCCCCCTGGGGAGGTGGCACTGTGACGAACACTGCAAAAAATATCGCCAAAGGAATTTCAATCCTGGGTATTACCGGTATTGTCTGCAAAGTAATCGGCCTTCTTTTCTCAATACCACTGAATAATATATATTCCGATACGATTGAGGCAAATGATGTTGCCGGTTTGTTCTATTCTGTTTATCCAACCTATACCCTGCTTCTGACAATCTCCAGTGCCGGTCTTCCGGTCGCCGTATCCCGCCTGGTTGCCGGATTCCTGGCACGCGGTGACCGTGACAGTGCTTGGACCACTTTCAGAACAGCCCTCAGAATGCTTACTTGTCTCGGTGCTGTCTGCACAGTCCTGATGGTGTTACTGAATAAGGTACTCGTCGCCTGGGTTGACAAACCGCTTTCTTCCATGGGCTTTTATGCAATTGCCCCATGTGTCTTCATTGTATGTATTCTGTCTGCATACCGGGGCTTTATTCAGGGACAGCACAATATGCTGCCGACAGCTGTAACACAGTTGATTGAACAGGTCGGTAAAGTGATTATTTCACTTCCCCTTGCCTATATCGGTGTCCATTATTTCAACAGCCTTGAAATAGCTGCGGCCGGTGCACTTCTTGGAATTACGGTCGCTGAGCTAATTGCATTATGCTATATCATGATCCATCACAAGGTCCTGAAAAAACAATTTGATATCATTCCCCAGAATCAGGAGGAACACCCGCTGGATCAGCGTTCCATACTTCGCCGGCTGATCATGATTTCCATACCGATTACGATTACAGCATGCATTATTCCGCTTTCAGGATTCATTGATTCGATCATGATGATGAAACGCATGATGGTATCCGGCCTTTCGTGGGAAGAGGCGGATGCTGCTTATAATCTGTTCCATGGTGTGGTAATCCGTTTTATCAATATTCCCACGGCAGTCGCTCTGGCGATTTCCATGAATCTCGTTCCGGTTATTTCAGCTCGTCGCGCTGTCAGTGATCATGAAGGGATCCGGCGTGAAAGCAATACCGGTATGCGCTATGCTTTCCTGATTGGTTTTCCTGCTTCCGTTGGTATGAGTCTTCTCTCCCGGGGAGCAGTGGAATTTTTTTATCGGAACAGTTTTCCCGCCTGGAAGATTACCCTCGCGTCAGAGCTCCTTTCTGTTTCAGCATTAACCGTTATTCTGTTTACTGCGGTTCAGGCAACCAGCAGTATTCTCCAGGGAATCCGTCGTCAGAAAATTCCGATGTATGCAATGGCAGCAGGTGTTGCCGTGAAGGTTATTCTGAATTTTATCCTGATCGGTACTCCCGGCATCAATATTCATGGCGGACCGATCGCCTCCATTTTCTGCTATGCTGTAGCGCTTGTTATCAATATTGTTTTTGTTTGCAGATATACAAAACTGAAATTCAACTGGATGGACTGGCTTGTCCGTCCGGGACTTGCCACTGCGGTGATGGGAGTGATTGTCTATGCGCTGCTCTGCATTCTTCCGGCCGGCCGCCTGAGCACGATCATCGAAATAACAGCCGGTGTTATCGCTTTCATTGTTGCTGCCATCGCCCTGAAAGCCATTTCACTGGATGAACTCCGTAAGATGCTAAAGAGAGGAAGATCAAAGGCTTGAAACGCAGATTGCTTACAGTGGTTTCAATCGGTCCGGGAGATGTTTCTCTGCTGAATCAGGCAACAGTTGATACGCTTCGCGGTGCTTCCCCATTAATTCTGCGTACGGACCACCATCCCATGGCAGCATGGCTGAAGGATCAGGATATTTCATATGTGTCGTTGGACGATCTTTACGAATCCTCGGATGATTTTGACCGTATGAACTCGGCCATGGCGGATCGCGTATGGCATCTGGCCGCAGAAGGGAAACATGCAGTGTATGCGGTTCCCGATCTGCTTACGGACCGGTCAGTCGATGAGCTGTTCCGGCATATTCCTGAATCCTGTTCTGAACCGGAAATCATTCCGGGTTTTTCGTACGCTGATTTTTACCTTGCCCGCTGCAGGGGCCTGATTTCTTCCGGTAATATCCGGATTGTTTCCGCATCCGAATTCCTTTCGTCATTTTATGATCCGGAACAATCGCTTCTGATAACTGAAGTCGATGGCGCAATTACAGCCGGAGATGTGAAAGCGCATTTGTCTTCCCTCTTCGATGAGGAATCATCTGTATGGCTTATTCAGGCAGGAGGCCGTCCGGTCTCTCTCCCTCTTTATGAGCTGGACCGGAAAAAGAAATATGATCATATGACAGCTGTCCTTGTCCCTGGATCGGATTTCCTGCATCACTGCCGGAATACGATTCATGACCTGCTGAATATTATGGAGCGCCTCCGGGCCCCGGACGGATGTCCCTGGGACAGCATTCAGACCCATGAATCCCTTCGTCCGTATATGGTGGAGGAAGCCTGGGAAGCGGTAAATGCGATTGATGATAACGACCCGGATCATCTGGCGGATGAACTGGGGGATCTTCTGTTCCAGATTGTATTTCATGCTTCCGTCGGGAAATCCTTCGGTGAGTTTGACTTTGTGGATGTGGTCACCAATATATGTACCAAGATGATTCATCGTCATCCGCATGTTTTCGGAAGCAAACATGTATCTTCTCCGGATGAGGTTTCCGACACCTGGGAGGAAATCAAACGGCAGGAAACCGGCAGCCGGACTGTAAGTGAAAGCCTTAATGATGTATCTCCGGGTCTTCCATCTTTAAAATATGCCATAAAAGTGAATAAAAAAGCGCAGCAGCTGCCGTCCTGGCGCCGGAATCCGGCCGATATCGCCGAAGAAATCCGAAACCTTTCCGGTTTACTGCTTGCTGCGGACGGTTCACTGGATGAGAAAGCAATGGGAAAACTCCTGTTTCTTTGCACTCATCTCTGCCACCGTTCAGACCGGGATGCGGAGATTATCCTGCATCAGGCAGTCGATCGTTTCAAATCTGCCTTTTCGCGGATGGAAAATGACGTAAAATCTGCGGGAAAAGCGCCTGAAACCTTGACTTTCGAAGAAATTTGCTTATACTTAAATAAAGCCGAAGCGGGAAATTGAATAGATTGGAATTTTCCTTTTTGGCGTATTATTTTCACGCATAACGCGTGATCATTTTGAAGGAGGCTATCCCATGAACAAGAGTGAACTCATCG
>JAEEGL010545948.1_pt1 | contig 10220 bp, 8 predicted proteins | sample 9134231 | NCBI WGS metagenome assembly JAEEGL01 (sample SAMN16246548, study PRJNA631951) | gut metagenome | biome: gut microbiome; feature: rumen; material: fiber-attached | host: Bos | place: Iran: Karaj | collected 2018-10 | reverse complement strand
GGCGTAGTTCTGGAAAACCATGGCGATATCACGATCTTTCGGCGCGACATCGTTCATAAGTTTGTCACCGATCCAGAGTTCACCGTCGGTGATCTCTTCCAGACCTGCGATCATACGCAGGGTGGTGGACTTACCGCAGCCGGAAGGACCGACGAAGATGATAAATTCCTTATCTTCGATGTCCAGGTTGAAATCGTTGACTGCCGTAATACCGTTGCCGTAAGTCTTCTTGATGTTTTTGAGCTGTAAACTTGCCATGTTAGCCTCCTTGAAGGAAAAGTTCAAATTACGATAATTATATTACACTCTTTACCTCTGATGTTCTACTGGTCAATTGTACAAAAAGAAAATCCGCGTTTTGTTGAATTCTTACAAACAAACATTTATGATGTTTTTGGTAGAAAAAAACACATTTGAAAATGTAAAAACCACTTTTGTTTTTCTGCAAAAATCTCAAAACAAAGCCTGTTTCATGGTATAATACGGGCACGGATCCCGATGATCCGTATATCAAATAAATGATTAAATTACGCTCATATTGAAGGAGGTTTCTCCATGCGTTCTGTCCTGATCACCGGTGCCTCCCGCGGCATCGGTCTCGCTATAGCCCGCCGGTTCGTCGATAACAAGGATCTGGTTTTTGCATGTTTCAGCGGGAAGACGGCAGAAGGTGATCTGGATCCCGAAAAGGCCGCTGAAGAAAGGGATCGGCTCGAAGATATCGGCTGCATTCCGATCCGGTGCGACGTCTCCTCCGAAACCGATGTCAAGGTGATGTTCTCCGAGATCTACGGCCGCACCAATCATCTGGACGTGCTCATCAACAATGCCGGTATCTCCCATATCGGCCTGTTGCAGGACATGAGCTCCGATGAATGGGACCGCGTCTTAGGCATCAATCTGCGCGGTGCTTTTCTTACCTGCCGGGAAGCACTGCCGGACATGATCCGCTGGCAAAGCGGCGTCATTGTCAACATTTCATCCATGTGGGGCGACGCGGGCGCTTCCTGCGAGGTAGCCTACTCCGCTTCCAAGGGCGGACTGAACGCCTTTACGAAAGCACTGGCAAAGGAAGTCGGTCCTTCCGGGATCCGTGTTAACGCGATCGCGTGCGGTGTGATGGAAACCTCGATGAACAGTTTTTTGACCGGCGAAGACCGGCAGGAGCTGGAGGATTCGATCGCGCTCGGCCGGTTCGGCAAGCCCTCCGAAGCAGCCGATCTGGTCTTCTTCCTCGCGGGTACTGAAAGTGCCTATCTGACCGGGGAAGTCATTGCTCTCGATGGCGGGATCTGATCCCGCAAAGTGCATTACATACTGTATTTTCAATAAAAAGAGCCCGGTGAAAAAGGATGATCTCCTTCTTTCACCGGGCTTTTTTATGAACGTCATCTTTCCTATTATCTGTCTTCCATAAAGAATGCTTCGTTTTGCAGCAGCTGTTCCTCGTTGTAGAGGAAATAGCTGACTGCCTCCGCGCCGCCTTCGATCGTCTTTCGGCTCGCCTCCGCTATCTTCGGGTCATCCATCTCGATGATGGGTACCAGGTGGGAGGCCGGGGCCATCACCTTGGCTCTAGCAGTCTCCTGTCTCAGAATATCCGTGTCGAAGCCTTTCAGAAGCGACGCGGGCGTTGCCCCCTCCTCTACATCGATCCCCGTGATCGCTCGCAGATGACGGATCCGCTCAGGCGCGCTCCATCCATAGGCATGCTGCATCATATCCAGCATTCTGGACATTTCCGAGTTCAGGCAGGAAGGTCCGTCCGCCTCCGGGTAGCATCGATACAGCATCGGCGCGATCATGTCCATCTTCCCGTTGATGTCACGGTAGTTTTGTCCGACCAGACGGCAGAACGCGGGCGCAAAGATATAGATCCCGGCCTGCAGATCCGGATCGACCGCATGGACTGTGTTCACGAAATCCAGCAGATGCTCCGTCGTTGCCCGGCGCCTGAAATCCAGCCAATCCTCCAACCCTTCGGCATAAGGCAGCAGGTCGATCTCTTTTCCGGCAAGGAAATCCCGCAGCGCCGCAGCCGAGTGCTTCATCTTGTCTCCATCGAAGCCCATTTCCTTTGCCTTAGCCATGCAGCTTGGGCAAAAGCACGTAAAAAATGCTTCCGGCTTTCCGGAGACTGGGGACGAAAACCTGGCGCCATCCAGAATAATACCGGAGATGCCGGGCGTTTCGGCCATACGTCGTATGTTGGCAAGATTGTAAGCGCGCACCTCTTTGCGGGTCGGACAGGTGGAAGAAAACCAATGCTGCTTCTCTCCGTCCACATCCTCGGCAAGCCATTCGTCACCCTTGAAATCCGGGCCTCTGTAGGCGCCGCTGAACAGATAGGCTTTCATCCCATGGGAAAGCGTTTCTTCGACTGCGGATTCGCCGCCCGCGACTGCTTCAAATCCGAACTTTTTCAGAAGCGCGGCGCCGTGCGCGGCGTCCGGCCCCAATCCATACATCCATTTTCTCATTTCAATGTGATCTCCACGACAGTATCCCGCTCGTCAGGCAGCGGAAAACTCAGGTTTTTCGCGTTGCTAAAGAAGAAGAATGCGTCATTCGGATATTCCTTGACGTTCCAATATTCGGTCGGCCGGATCTCGGAATTGTCATAGAGAAGCCGCATATGATCGATCTTCCCGGCAAGCCCCGGCAGACAGATCGCACCCATGCACTCTTCGTAGACATGGGCGTAAAGCTTCTTCCCGCGCTGCGTATAGCGGCCCCATTCCGGCTTGTCGAATTCAGCTGCCTTGCAGCCGTAGATGCTCGCGCTGTTATCCTTCATCCAGTCCGCTACGCCTTCCAGCACGTGAACCGCTTCCTTCGGGAACCGGCCCTTGGCGTCGGGACCTACATTGACTAAAAGGTTGCCGTTCTTGCTGACACACTCCACCAGGTTCCGGATGATCATGCGGTCACTCTTGTAATGATGATCGTGCGCGTCGTAGCCCCAGATGTCGTTCAGTGTGATACAGGCTTCCCACGGGATCGAATTGCCGGCATCGTCCGTCAGCCCCTTCGGCGGGATCATCTGCTCCGGACACGCGAAATCACCGGCATACACAGACGGATGCTGGGTCTTGATCGTGCCGGATTTCTCTCCGCTGCCCTCCAGGCGGTTATCAATGATCAGGTCAGGCTGCAGCGAGCGCGCCATGTTCACGAGCTCAGTGGCGCGCCAGTCCTCGCACTCCTTTCCCGGGTAAGAAAAATCGAACCACATGATATCGATCTTTCCATAATTTGTCAGGAGTTCGCGTACCTGGCCGTGCAGATAGTCCAGATATCGGTCGAAATGGTGCTCCATGCCCTTATACGCTTCATTCTCGCGCATCGGATGATGGCGGTCACCGTAATGCGGATAGTCCGGATGATGCCAGTCCAGCAGCGAATAGTACAGTCCGACTTTCAGTCCCTCCGCGCGGAACGCCTCCGTATACTCGCGGACGATATCACGTCCGAAAGGCGTGTTGGTGGATTTATAATCGGTCAGCGCGCTGTCAAAAAGGCAGAAACCATCGTGGTGCTTGGCAGTCAGTACCGCGTACTTCATCCCGGCCGCCTTCGCCATCCTGGCCCATGCCTTCGGGTCAAATTCCACCGGGTTGAATTCCTCAAAATAGGGCTGGTAAGCCTCATTGGGGATCCGCTCACGGCTGCGCACCCATTCGCCGCGCGCAGGGATCGCGTACAGCCCCCAGTGAATGAACATGCCGAAACGGCTCTCCAAAAACCACTTGGTCCTTCTGGTTCTCTCTTCAATGATCGGATCCATCTTAACCTCCTGATGCGGCAGCACTGTGTGCCCCTGAATATTCATTCGGACTTGTATATTTATACATTTGCAGCGATCGTGCCGTTCGCCCGCTCCTTACTTCCCGTAGACCGCGGGATCCGCCAGCGTCGCGAGCATCACGGCCTTGATCGTGTGCATCCGGTTGCCGGCCTCCTCAAACACCTTCGACTGCTCACTTTCGAAGACTTCGTCGGTCACTTCCATATCGGTCAGGCCGAACTTTTCAAAGATCTCCTTCCCGGTCGAGGTTTCCAGATCATGAAACGCCGGCAGGCAGTGCAGGAAGATCGCGTCCTCCCCTGCCCGATCCATCAGGTCCTTTGTCACTTTGTAGCGCCCAAGATCACGGATCCGCTCCGCCCAGATCTCAGCCGGCTCTCCCATCGATACCCAGACATCGGTATACAGCACATCGGCGCCGCGCACCGCTTCTTCAGGATCTTCCGTCAGCTTGATCTTAGAGCCGGTCTTTGCCGCGATCTGATGCGCTGCCTTCACGACCTCGGCTCCGGGGAAGTACTTATGATGGCAGCAGGCGGTATAGTGCATGCCCATTTTGGCACAGGCGATCATCAGCGAATTGCCGGTATTGTAGCGCGCGTCACCGAAATAGACCAGTTTCTTTCCCTTTAAAGAACCGAACTGCTCGCGGATCGTCAGAAGATCAGCCAGCATCTGGGTCGGATGATACTCGTTGGTCAGCCCGTTCCAGACCGGTACATCCGCATATTCGGCAAGCGTTTCCACGCGCTTTTGTTCGAATCCGCGGTATTCGATCCCGTCGAACATTTTGCTCAGCACCCTGGCTGTGTCCGCGATGCTTTCCTTCTTGCCAAGCTGGCTGGCACTCGGGTCCAGATAGGTCGTATCCATACCCAGATCATGCGCCGCGACCTCAAAGGAGCACCGCGTTCTGGTACTGGTCTTTTCAAAGATCAGCGCTGCCTGATACCCCTCCAGATAGCGATGGGGAATTCTTTTCGCTTTCTTCTGTTTCAGCTCTTCGGCAAGATCCAGCAGATATTCGATCTCTTCGGTTGAATAATCCAGCAGTTTCAAAAAATCCCTTCCACGCAAGTCCATTTTGACTATCCTCCTGAATAATAATAGATGATTTGGACAAAACCAACAATGATAGGCAAAATACTACCTTAATCTTTAGTGAGAATCAAGAGGCAATTTAGACAAGATACGGGTTGCATTTTTATAAATCGTAATGTATAATTATGCTCAACATTCCGAAAGAACACTCTCACAGGTGCTCCCCGGCGAATCCTCCCGGAGCCGCAAACGCCCTCCGGCAATGATATAAAGGAGAATATTGATCATGTCTACCACCGCTCAGTCCAAAGAAAAAGTCGTCCTCGCCTACTCCGGCGGTCTTGATACCACCGTCATCATCCCCTGGCTCAAAGAGAACTATGACTACGATGTCGTTGCTGTCTGTATCGATGTCGGTCAGGGAAAAGAGACCGAGGGTCTCGAGGCACGCGCCCTCAAGAGCGGTGCATGCAAATTCTACCTTGAAAATGTTACCGAAAAATTCATTACGGATTACATCTACCCCACGCTGAAAGCCGGGGCTGTCTACGAATCCACGTACATGCTCGGTACCTCCATGGCGCGTCCGCTGATCGCCAAAGTCCTTGTCGATATCGCCAAGAAGGAAGGCGCTGTCGCCATCTGCCACGGCTGCACCGGAAAAGGCAATGATCAGGTCCGTTTTGAGCTGACCATCAAGGCGCTTGCTCCCGAGCTTCAGATCATCGCCCCCTGGCGTATCTGGGATCTTCAGTCGCGTGACGACGAGATCGCCTACTGCCAGGAGCGCGGTATCGAATGTCCCGTCAAGAAGGGTGACAGCTACAGCCGTGACCGCAACATCTGGCACATTTCTCACGAAGGTCTCGATCTGGAAGACCCCGCCAACGCGCCGAACTACGATAAGATCCTCAAAATGAGCGTTTCTCCTCAGTCCGCGCCGAACATGCCCACCGAGATCAGCCTTGATTTCGAAAAGGGCGTCCCGGTCGCACTGAACGGCGAAAAGATGGATCCGGTCACATTGCTCACCACACTGAATAAGCTCGGCGGCCAGAACGGCATCGGTATCGTCGATATCCTGGAGAACCGTGTAGTCGGAATGAAATCCCGCGGTATCTACGAGACGCCCGGCGGCACGATCCTTTTCAAGGCTCACGAGCAGCTTGAACATATGACCCTCGACAAGCAGACTTATGCCTACAAGCAGCAGGTTGCCGTCAAATACGCGGAGATCGTGTATTCCGGCGAGTGGTTCACCCCGCTCCACGACGCGCTCGACGCATTCGTCGATTCCACACAGCAGGTCGTCACCGGTACTGTCAAGATGGTTCTGTACAAAGGCAACATCATTCCTGCCGGCACCACTTCTCCTTATTCTCTCTACGATGCCAGCATCGCCTCCTTCACGACCGGCGAGCTCTACAGCCACAAGGATGCGCAGGGCTTCATCAACCTGTTCGGACTTCCGATGAAGATCCGGGGCATGAAGGGTCTGACAAACGTCAAGGACTGACCCACTGCCGACACCTTGGCATCGGTAGGAAGACCCAAACGAAAAGCACAAAAAAGCATAATGAAAGGGACTGTGAAAATCACAGTCCCTTGTTTTTTATATCAGGAGTTTGTCAGAGACGATCGCTGATCACTTGTTCATCAGGTACTCGTCGATCGCTTTAGCCGCAACCTTGCCGGCGCCCATGGCGCTGATAACGGTCGCTGCGCCGGTGACTGCGTCGCCGCCCGCGTAGACGCCTTCCTTGGTGGTAGCGCCGTTCTCGTTGACGATGATGCCGCCATGGCTGTTGACCTCAAGACCCTTGGTGGTGGACTTGATCAGCGGGTTCGGGGAGGTACCGATGGAGATAACGACTGCGTCGACATCCAGATCGAACTCAGAGCCTTCGACCGGAACCGGACGGCGGCGTCCGCGCGCGTCAGGCTCGCCGAGCTCCATCTTGATGCAGCGGATACCGGTTACAAAACCGTTCTTCGGATCGCGGCGGTCATCGGGATTATTGTATCCGAGGATCTCGACCGGATTGCAGAGCAGCTTGAACTCGATGCCCTCTTCCATCGCATGCTCGACTTCCTCTTTACGAGCCGGCAGCTCGTCCAGAGAACGACGATAAACGATATAAACCTTCTCAGCGCCCAGACGAAGCGCGGTACGGGCAGCGTCCATCGCAACGTTTCCGCCGCCGACGACCGCAACCTTGCCGCCCTTCATGATCGGGGTGACGGGGTTCTCTTTGTAGGACTTCATCAGGTTGGAACGGGTCAGGTACTCGTTTGCGGAGTAAACACCCTTCAGGCTCTCGCCGGGGATACCCATGAAGTTCGGGAGGCCTGCGCCGGAACCGACGAAAACAGCCTCATAGCCCATGTCCATCAGCTCGTCGATCGTCAGGGTCTTGCCGATGACCATGTTGGTCTCGACATCAACGCCCATCGCGGCGAGGTTGTCAACTTCCTTCTGGACGATGGATTTCGGAAGACGGAACTCCGGAATACCGTAAACAAGCACGCCGCCAGCCAGATGCAGAGCTTCGAAGATCGTGACCTTGTAGCCCTTCTTGGCCAGGTCGCCAGCGCAGGTCAGACCGGAAGGACCGGAACCGACGATCGCCACCTTGTGGCCGTTGGATTCAGGAACTTCACCGCCGACTTCGGTATGCGCATTGTGCCAGTCGGCAACGAAACGCTCCAGACGGCCGATACCGACCGGCTCGCCCTTGATACCGCGGACACACTTGGACTCGCACTGGGTCTCCTGCGGGCAGACACGTCCGCAGACAGCCGGAAGCGAAGACGTCTGGTTGATGACCTTGTAAGCGCCCTCGTAGTCACCCTCTTTGATGTGGGAGATAAACTCGGGGATATGAATGTTAACGGGGCATCCGCTGACGCAAGGCATATTCTTGCAGTTCAGGCAGCGCATCGCCTCGTCAAGCGCCATCTCTTCGGTATAACCCGTGGTAACTTCCATGAAGTTATGTGCGCGAACCAGCGGATCCTGGGACGGCATCGGGTTTTTGGTCAATCTCATGTTCGGTTTTCCAGCCATCTTACTTTACCTCCTTGGCAAACAGGTTGCAGGCTTCTTCGAAAGCATGTCTCTCGAATACGCTGTACATCGTGCCGCGGGACATTGCTTCGTCGAAATCAACTTCATAACCGTCGAAGTCGGGGCCGTCAACACAGGCAAACTTGGTGACCTTCTTGCCATCGACATTCAGGGTCAGACGGCAGCCGCCGCACATACCGGTTCCGTCGATCATGATCGGGTTCATGGAAACCGTGCACGGAATACCGGACGGTTTGACCGTCAGAACAACGAATTTCATCATGATCAGCGGGCCGATGGTAATGACTTCGTCAAACTTCTCGCCGGCTTCCAGGATCTCCTTCAGCGGAACCGTAACGGTACCCTGACGGCCGTAGCTGCCGTCATCGGTCATGACATAAAGCTTTTCGGAGCAAGCACGGAATTCGTCTTCGAGGATCAGCAGATCCTTGTTGCGGAAACCGATAATGGAAGTGACTTCGCAGCCCTGCTCATGCAGCGCCTGAGCGATCGGAAGCGCAATGGCGCAGCCGACACCGCCGCCGACGACGCAGACTCTCTTCAGTCCTTCGATCTTGGTGGGAACGCCCAGAGGACCTACGAAATCATGCAGGCTCTCGCCGATCTCCATATGGGACAGTTTTTCAGTGGTAGCACCAACAGTCTGAACAATGATGCGAACCGTACCCTTTTCGCGGTCAAATCCGGCAACCGTGAGCGGAATGCGCTCGCCGTCTGCATCCGTACGCAGAATAATGAACTGACCGGGCTGTGCCTTTGCCGCAACAAAGGGAGCCTCGATGTCATACCGCGTTACGGTCGGGTTCAGACTGACCTTGTCAACGATTTTGTACATCTTACAACCTCCTTGAGTTTTCCTATTCGGAACGTGTCTGGAGCCTCTCTTTTCGACATGGAAAATAATGCGTCTGCCTCCACACACACAGATTCATTATACTCAATTGTGAATTATTTGGCAACCTTTTTTTCTGATTTTGAGTCATCCGTTTCGTCTATATTCATTGCTGAAAATGAATTGGAAAGTGTGATATGCTTTTCTTAATAATACTGAAGGGAGATCCGTCTGCTATGACACAGGAAAACAAGATCATTAACGTTGACGCAAAGACTCGTTTTATCACCATGGGCGAGATCATGCTCCGTTTAACGCCTCCCAACTATGACAAGATCCGCATGGCTAACACGTTTGAAGCCAGCTACGGCGGCAGCGAAGCCAACATCGCGCTGGCGCTTGCCAATCTTGGCATCGACAGCTCCTTCTTCACGGTCGTTCCGAGCAATTCCCTTGGCAAAAGCGCGGTTCGCTGGCTGCGCTCCAATGATGTTCACTGCACGCCGGTGATCTACTCCTCTCACGCGGAGACCCCGACGCATCGTCTCGGTACCTACTATCTGGAGGCCGGCTATGGGATCCGCCCCAGCAAGGTCACCTATGACCGCAAGCATTCCGCGGTCACCGAATACGATTTCTCCAAGGTCGATCTCGACAAACTGCTCGACGGATTCGGCTGGCTCCACCTTTCCGGTATTACCCCGGCTCTCGGCAGCAACTGCCGCGAGCTCATCATGAACCTTCTGAAGACCGCCAAGGAAAAAGGCCTCATCGTCAGCTTCGACGGCAACTTCCGCTCCACCCTTTGGACCTGGGAAGAAGCGCGCGATTACTGCACGATGTGCCTGCCCTACATCGACGTTCTCTTTGGCATCGAGCCTTACCACCTCTGGAGAGACGAAAACGATCACTCCAAGGGCGACTGGAAAGACGGTGTTCCGCTGCAGCCCAGCTATGAACAGCAGGATGAGGTTTTCCGCGCCTTCGTCGAGCGCTATCCGAATCTGAAGCTCATCGCCCGCCATGTGCGCTACGCGCATTCAGGTTCCGAAAACAGCTTGAAGGCTTTCATGTGGTATGACGGGCATACTTTCGAAAGCAAGCTTTTCACCTTCAACATTCTGGACCGCGTGGGCGGCGGCGATGCCTTCGCAAGCGGTCTCATCTTCGCGGTCATGCAGAACTACAAGCCTATGGACATCCTGAATTTCGCGGTCGCTTCCAGTGCCATCAAGCACACGATCCACGGCGACGCCAACATCACGGACGATGTCCAGACGATCCGCAATCTGATGAACATGAATTACGATATCAAACGATAAACAAAAAACACGGGAGTCTCCGGCTCGCTAAAAAACGCTTCGCCGGGGACTCCCGTGTTTTTGAGTTATAGGACAAAACGTGTTGGTCGCTAGTCCCAATAAACAGGAAAAATAGATGATTTATGGAAG
>JAEEGL010196764.1_pt1 | contig 10220 bp, 8 predicted proteins | sample 9134231 | NCBI WGS metagenome assembly JAEEGL01 (sample SAMN16246548, study PRJNA631951) | gut metagenome | biome: gut microbiome; feature: rumen; material: fiber-attached | host: Bos | place: Iran: Karaj | collected 2018-10 | reverse complement strand
AGATCTTTCCAAGATTGTGTTACTAATCATTTAGTAGATAAAACTAAAAAAGCTCTTCTTAAATATAATTTAAAAACATTCCTTTTAAGTGGTGGAGTGGCTGCTAATTCACATATTAGAGAGGCATTAAAAGAAATGTGTGAAAGCATTGGTGTAGAAATGCATATGCCAGAAAAAAGATATTGTACAGATAATGCAGCTATGATAGGTGCTGCAGCATATGTACTTTATAAAAACAAACAATTTGCACCACTTTCAACAAATGCACAAAGTAGTGTAAGATTACAATAAAAAAGCACTAGTTAATCTAGTGTTTTTTTAATATCCTCTTTTTCCTTCTAATGATTCATCATTATCTATAAATGTTTGTACATCAATTTCTCTATATTTAGTTTTAGTATCTCTATGTACTATTTTTGCTATGCCTGCATTTATTATGAATCTTTTACACATAGAGCAAGGCATACCATTTTCAACATATTTACCTGTTTGAGCATCTACACCTGTTATATACATTGTAGCTCCAATCATATCTTTTCTAGGAGCAGCTATAATAGCATTTTGTTCAGCATGAACACTTCTACAAAGTTCATATCTTTCTCCTCTTGGAATTTTTAATTCTTCTCTTATACATGTTCCTATATCAGTACAATTCTCTCTTCCTCTTGGAGCACCATTATATCCTGTTGAAATAATTTCATCATTTTTAACAATAACAGCTCCATATTTACGTCTTAAACAAGTAGATCTTTCTAAAGCAGCTTCTGCTAAGTCTAAATAATAATTGTTTTTATCTATTCTTTTCATAATATTACCTCTTAGTGAAGATTTTATCATATAGAATTATTTTTTTCTAGTTAATTTCAATTCTCTATTATATTCTGAACTCATTAATGATAATTCTTCAGCTCTTTGATTGAAATAATGTATTAATAAATCATGATGTTCAGGTGAAAAATTAAAATGTATATCTCCTAATTTAAAGTGATGATATAGCCTTTGATTATAAGAATCAGGATATCTTCTTCCTGGAGCAGTTGCTTGACAATAAACAGGTGTGTTTAGACCTGTATGTCTTCTTGGAATAGTTGAATATTGGCTTTCTAAATATATTTCACTTATTAATTCTTTAGTAGCATCATTTACTTCAATACCTTCTTGTTGTATTAAATAACTAATATATTCTTGATCCTGTATTCTAAATGTAAATGGAAAGCCTTCTTCTTTTGCTTCATTACCCATTAATATATTATATAAAATCATACTTTCTCTAACGATAGAATCACTTTTAGTAGCTCTAAGCATTTCTTTTGAAGAAAGATTTTTAATATTCCAATACTTTAATCTATCTGAGTTTTTACTTTCCAATGCTTTAGCCAATTTATACATATCGCGAAGGGCTTTTCCTTCATCATCATATATTCTATTATCCAATACAGAATCACATTGACTATATGTTAAATTATGAGCTATTCTCTGAACTGTAGGCATAAAATAGTAATCTTGTACTTCTCCATATTCGTTTATAACTACATATAGAGATAATAGATTTCTATATTCTCCTTGATCTAAAGATAATTGATCTTCAATACCTTTATGATACACTTGTGTTCTTTTACCACCAGACATATATTTGCATTCAAAATTATGAAGTGCAAAATTATCAATATCAGAACCTGGTTTTATTACAGAAGGAATATCTATTATGTGTACGCCATATATATATTTATTACCATCTTTTCTAATACTTAAAGCGTCATCTCTAATATATGTAGAAACACTATCAATAGTTATTAATCTATCATCATCATAATAACCATTTTTAGGGACATAAATCTTAGAATATGGCAAATTTTCAGTTATTTCATATTTATCAAGTATTTGTTCTGGTGTTAATGATCTTCTAACACCTAAAATTATCATATATATTTCATTTCCATGTGGATTATTCGCATCACAGTGTTTATTTAATATATCAACATATTTCTTTCTATCTAATTTAGATGTATAAAATATTTTTAATAAAGTAATATAGTAAAATATATCTCTATCATCATTATCTATAGCTTGCATAGCTAAATTAAATATATAATCAAATAATTCATTATTATTACTTAAAATAGCTGCTTTATTAGCTCCAATTATCTTTTTAATGATATTTACATCTTCTTTTCTATCTATTAGAGATTTAATTAATACTACTAAATCAGATGTATCAATCATTTTAGCTATAACTATTTCATCTAATCTATTTGCTGTATCTAATAGATATTGATCTAAATATTTATTTGATAAAGCATATAAAGATTCTCTATATTTTTTTATTCTTTCTTTATTAATTTCTATTTCTTTTTTATTAAAATGTGTTTTTTCACATAAAAATGATATTAAGTCTACAATTTTAGACATAATATCATTATATTTATTATCTTCATTAGTTCTAGCTATATAATAGCCTAATAATTTAAATGCCTTAGCAATAAGCTTTTTTTCTGTATAATTAGTAGATATTAAAAGATTATCAATGTTTTCTTGACTAAAGTCGCCTTCTTTTACAAAATCATCAAATATCTTTGTTGTATCCATTTTAAGCCTCTTACTTATTTATGATATCAAATATATTTTATAATGACAAGGAATTATGCTATAATTTAATTAAGGAGATTATATGTATAAATATAAAAAAGTATCAATTAATATTATTACATGTATATTTATAGTATTAACTATTATTGAACTATTTATATATATGTTCAGCAAAAACAACTTGTTTGGAATATATTATTTGTTTTCAAACTTATTTGTAGTATTTTTGCTTGTTCCAATTTCATATAATTACAATAAATATTTTTCAACTCAAAGATTGAGTAAATTGATAATAGTACTTGTGCTATTGATATTTAATAGCTTTATATTGAATCTAATAGTGTTAAAGAACATGAGTTTCATAGATGCTTCTAGTACTTATATTGATAAGATCTTTGTTATTAAAAATATACTAAAACCTATAATAGCCTTTGTAATACTGGTGTTTATATTACTTGAATTTAGGCTGGATAGATTATTAATAAAAAATAAAAAATCACACAAATAAAGGAAAAACTTGACTTTTCCTTTATTTTTTGGTATAATATGTGCGAATTAATGAAGGGGTAGACAAATATATTGACAAACACCAAAACCTTTATTAATATATTTTCTACACGACGGATGATGAAAATATTTGACAAATACAAGGTTTTGTGCTATAATATAAAGCACATTTACGAAGGGGGTAAAATGTATGAATGTTGAATTATATTTCGAATTAAAAAATAAGAAAAAAGATATTAAAGCAAAAGATGATGCTTTATGTAAGGAGTATGAGATTAATAAAAAATCTTTAACTCATGATGAACAATTAGAAGTTAGTAGAAAGCATGAAGCTTATAAAGCTGAATATGCTAAACTAGCTGAAGACATCAAAAAATATGAAAAATTAGCTGATTTATTTGAAAAGGGTGAAATTAGTGAATCTGATCTAATCGCTTTTGAAGATCAATTAGCTAACAGATATGGTTTTGTATTCGTAGAAGAAAAACCAGTTGAAGTTAAAAATAAAAAGAAAGCTAAAAAAAGAACTGTAGCAACAATCCTTGCTATTATAGGATTAGCTGGTTCATTTACAGTAGGAGCATTAATAGAACACTTCAGACATGCAAAATGTGAAGAAAAAGCTATGGAAAGATTAAATGTTAGTGCTAGCATGTTAGATGTTGCTCCAACTCCTACACCAGTATTAGAAAATGCTGATGGAGAAAGATTAGTAATTGAAGATAGTCCAGTAGAAGCTGCTATTGATGAAGTAGTTGCTGAAACTGTTGTAGAAACTCCAGTTGTTACACCAGAACCAACTCCAGTTGCTACACCAGAACCAACACCAGTAGTATTACCATTTGAAACTTATGGACAATTTACTGATGTTAATAATGAAGATCAATTAAGAGCAAGAGCTACTTGGTATTACAATACTTATATAGCTGATCCAAATAAACCATCACATGCAGGAGCAAACTTCTTCAGTATCGAAGAAATCATGGATGACATGAGAATGATTAATGGAGAATTCATGCAAAATGCTGATGGATCAATTACTTATAATGATACAGATATGATCAATGTTGCTAATGATTTACATACAATAGCTAACTATGATTCATTTAAACAATATGGAACTCAAATTTACTTTACTCCAATGGCACCATTATTTGAAGATGGTACACTTGCACAACAAGGAGCTATGGATTTAGATATAGCTATGGAAAAAGTAGTAGCAGCAATTAGAGCTAACGATGATGAAGCATTCTTAGCAGCTGCTAAAGAATGGGGAACAATTGTAATCAATATGTTCAATTATGTTGATTTCACTGGTGAATATGTTAATATTTATCAAGTTGAATATCCAACATCATTTGCTTTATATCATGCAATGAGTGCTAAATATGCATCAACTATATTAGAATACTCAGAAGCACATCATTTAAATGTATGTATAGATTATTGTACAGATTATGAAACTGGTGAAATTCAACAAGCTCCATTATCTGAAATAATGTATACAATCAATGAAATTCCACAAGATGCTGTAGCAGTAAGAAGTGGACACCAAGCTGAATACGAAGCTAACAACTTATCTTTACCAGAAATCTTATTCGTTGGTGCAAAAGATTACTTTAATAGTAAATACGATATGGAACATGGATGTTCTTTAACACTAAAATAAAAATTTAAGGGGGTTTTGATTATGTATAGTAATGATAATAAAAACGGATTTAGTATTTTAGATTTAATCGTTAAAATCATATTTGCTGGTCTATTTATTTTCATACTAGTATGGTTATTTAATAAGAAAGTTCCAAATATGAAACCTTTCTATAGTAACGTATTTAGAGAAAATATTAGATATATGCAAGAAGCTGGTGAAAGTTATTTCACTGACGAAAAGATGCCTACTGAAGTAGGACAAGAAATTAAAATATCATTAGGTGAAATGATTGAGAAAAAATTAATTATTCCATTTATTGATGAAGATGGTAATGAATGTAATAATGACGAATCTTACGTTGGTATTACAAAATTAGATGAAGGTTACGAATTAAAAACTAACCTTGTATGTCCTAAAGAAAATAACTATACAGTTAAATTATTAGGATGTCATACATACTGCTTAAATGGTGTATGTAGACCAGAAAAAGAAGAAGAAAAAGAAGAAAAAGTTTGTACAACTACAAAAGTTAAACAATATCAATATAAGAAATTAGTTACAAGCACTAAATCAACATATAGTTGTGCTAGTGGTTATACACTAAAAGGTAAATATTGTTATAAATCAGTATTAGTTGATTCTAAACCAGCTGAAAGTATTCCAGCAGGACAAAGAATTGATGTTCAAGATGCTATTGCTGTAACAACACCAGGATCAAGAATTGAATTAACACCAATTGTTAAAACTGATACTGTAACAGCTAATTATAATAAAATAACATTAGAAACACAAAAAACAACTGGTACTCAAACAGCAAATTATAATAAAGTACAATTAGAAACACAAAAAACAACTACACCAGATACTACAAAACAAGTACCATATAATTGTCCAACAACTGAAAGAAGATGTACAACTACATATCAATCATATAGTTATTCTTGTAACTGTACATCATCTGTAGGTCCTACAGGTAAAACAATTACATCTTGTAGTACATGTTATGGTTCAACACCAGTTGAAAGTTGTAGTAATGTAACTGTACCAAAAACATGTTATAGAACTGAAACAGTTCCTGGAACTACAACATATAGTTGCCCATCAGATGCTACTATTAAAGAAGGATCTGGAGCAAGCTTAAAATGTTATAAAACAAGTTGTCCAAGTGGATATACAATGAGTGGTAGTGGAACTAGTACAAAATGTACTAAGACTGATACAACTTATAGTTGTCCAGCTGATACTACAATTAAAGAAGGATCAGGGGCAAGCTTAAAATGTTATAAAACAAGTTGTCCAAGTGGATATACAATGAGTGGTAGTGGTATTAATACAAAATGTACTAAGACTACAAAAACTTATAGTTGTCCAGCTGAAGCTAATGTTAAAGAAGGTTCAGGAGCAAGCTTAAAATGTTATAAAGCTACTGAAGGAAGTTATTACTATAAATGTGCTGATCCTTCATATACATTAGACGGAAACAAATGTAAGAAAACTATTACTGATTCTACATTAGGTTGTCCATCAGGTTATACTTTAGAAGGAAAAACATGTAATAAATATTCTACAGAAGAAAAGAAAGCTACTGAAGAAAAAGTTACAACTAACAAGTATAAATATACATGGAGTGCTAAGACATCATTAAAAGGATGGACTAGAACTGGAAAAACTAGAACAGTTAATGGTAAAAAAGTTTGTAAATAATTAAAAAGAGATTGCAAAATCTCTTTTTTCTTGCCATTTTTTCTTAATATGAGTAAAATATTAATAGAGGTGAATTATGGCAACAAAGAAGAGTGTTAAAAGCACTAAAAAGACTAAAAGTGTAACAAAGAAAAAAGTAGAAGAGGTTGAAAAAATAGAAGATGATTTTGAAGAAGAGGTTGAAGAGAAAGCTTCTAAAAAATCAAATGAAAAAGATACATTAAATATTAAAGGAATTTTAATAGTAATTGTATGTATAGCTGCATTTGTTGGATTATCATTCTTATTACCAAATGGTAAAAAGGAAGAATCTGGTAATGAAACAACATCAGAATATAAAGTATCTGATTGGTCAAAAGATGTTAAAGATAAAACAGTAGTTACAATTCTTGCATCAACAACTTGTCCACATTGCCAAGCATATAAACCAGTTATTACTAAATTAGCTAAAGAAAATGATTTTACTCTATATTTCTTTGAATTAGATGCTTTATCACAAGATGAACAAAATGTTGTAACATCTACATTTGAATTAACTAATTTTGTTGGATCAGTACCATATACATTTATAGTTAAGAATGGAAAAGTAGTATCTGACACAACAGGTTTCTCAACTGAAGATGATACAGTTAAGTTCTTAAAAGCAAATGGTATTATTAAATAAAAACTAGGAAACTAGTTTTTTATTTTTATATATTGTATAATAATTGTATGAACAAGAAATTAATTATATCAATTTTAATATGTATATTATTGATTCTTTGTAAGTATTATTTTTCTAATTATTCAATAGAGTATAATGTTGGTAATTATAAAATAAAAGAAAATTATTCAAAGAAACGTTTTTATTATGAAATACAAGATGGTAATTATACATATAATCTAGATTATTATAAAAATAGAAGTTTTTCTAAAAAACAAATTAAAAAGATTGAAAATATTTTATCAGATGGATTAAAATGTATTACATTTAAAATAAAAGATGTTGATACTTATCCTTTATGCTATGAAAACGAAACATATACTGATTACAGTATAATAGAGAATGAATTATTAGATGAATATAAGAGTGAAAAGTTAGTTATTGATAAAAAAGAAAAAGATTTTTCATTTAATAATAATTTAAATAATGACGAATATATTGCTTTATGGAACTATAAGGGATATATTTTGATGCATGGAAAAGAATATAAAAATATAGATATATTTGATAAAGATAGATATGATAATTCATTATCTTACTTGTATGGAAATACTATATATATGGCAGATTATAATTCTGAGTATGAATATAAGAAAATATATACTTTTAATCTATTAAATGAAGATATTAAAGAATACGATTTGGAATATACTATTGATTTTGATTCATATTTTGTAGGATCAGTTAATAAAAACATTTATATTTTTGATAATAAAAATTCTATTCTATATGAATTAAATACTAAAAATATGAAAATGAAAATTAAATGTAATAATGAAACAGGTTTTGTTAAATATGAAAATGGTGAGTTTGTTTCTTGTAGCAAAGTAGAATATAAAGTAGATAAAATAAAGTTTGATAAGAATGACTCTATTTATAATTATTCAAAGAAAGATGGATTGACATACAAAACAATTTCAAATAGTAAGATAAAAGAGTTAATAAATAGAGAAGAAATAAATATTGTTAGTGAATATAGAAATGAAATATATTATTATTTAAGGGAAAAATTTTATAAGTATACACCTATTAATGGTAGTGAAGAAATATTTTATAATTATGAACTTAATTTTAATGATTCAAATACTATATTTGTGTATCATAAATAGACTAGTTAATACTAGTCTTTTTTTTAATCACGTGTTATAATTAATGCATAATAGGAGTTGGTTAAGGTGTTAGTAAAAAAACCCTATGCATTTTTAATCAAGAATTTTAGATTAATACATGGTTTTTTATTGTTTTTTGCAGCATATTTGGGTAAAAAATCACTAGATATCTATGATTTTTATAATAGATATGCTAATTTACACTCATTTACTGATGTAAATAATCTAGTTACTAAATATGTTTCACCTTTTATGTATGTTGCATGTATAATAACAATTCTGGTATGTGGATTAATCTTTTTTATATTGTCATTAAAGAATAAAAGCAGAAGTTTATATTTATACACTGTGATCTTCTATATTGCATTATTTGTTTATTATATTTTTATGGCACTTTCATTTGATAAATTACATGGTTCAATGTTTGATATAGAAACAGTAAGAGCATATAGAGATGTTTCATTAATATTCCTATTTCCTCAAATACTGATTATATTCTTAATGTTTGGTAGAACTATTGGTTTCAATATTAAACAATTTGACTTCAAAAAAGATCTTGAAGAAATGAATATTGAAATATCAGATAGTGAAGAAGTAGAGTTAACTTTTGGTAATGATAACTATAAATATGCAAGAGGAGCTAGAAAATTACTTAGACTTTCTAAATACTTTGTTTTAGAAAATAAGTTATTTGTAATAATTGTGTCATCAGTATTAATATTTGCATTATCATTAATATGGTTTTCAAAAATTAATGTATATTCAGATAAAAATTATGAAAAAGCAGCTTTTATTGCAAATGGATTAACTTATGATGTTGGTGAAAGTTATATAACTTCATCTGATAAAAATAATCAGGTTATTAAAAAGAATAAGTATTATTTATTAGTTAAAACTAAAATACAAAATAAAACTACTAAAGATATTAATGTTAATAGAGAAACATTTAGATTGTCATATAAAGATGAATTATTGTATGCAGACATGTCATTAGCTGAAAAGTTTATAGATATGGGCGAGTCATTTAGATCTAACAAAGTTAAATCAGGTACAGATTATGATTGTATTGTTGTATTTGAATTAGATAAATCTCAATTAGCAACAGAGTATATTTTAAATGTACTTACAAATACTACAGAAGGTTACAAAGCAAAAATAGTTAAGCCAAAGAACCTTGATGATATTAAAGATAATGGTAGTAAAACAATACCAAATAATATAGTATTTTCTGATTCTATGTTAGGAAATACAAGTCTTACATTAAAATCATATCAAGTTGAAGAAAAATTTATGGAAAAATATGATTATATGTTTGATGGAGAACTAAAAAAGGGTACTTATACAGTTATGCCTGAAAGCACATCTCTAGGTATAAATGCTATATTAAGAGTAGACTCTGAAATTGTTGTAGATAATAGTATTAATATGTATAAATATATTAAAAAACCATCAGATTTTTATAAATATTATGGAATTTTATCATATAGATCACTAGGAAATACTGGTAGTGTTAAATTAGTTCCAAAAGATGTTATATATGAAACAAATAATTATACATATTTTGAAGTTCCATATGAATTAATGGATGCTGATAAAATTCAATTAGTCCTTTTAATTAGGGGACAAAAATACACTTTTATCTTGAAATAGTGCATATAGTTTGATATAATTATATGCATGTGGAACCATAGCCAAGTGGTAAGGCACCGGTCTGCAACACCGTCATCGTCGGTTCAAATCCGACTGGTTCCTCCAAATAGTTAAATAAGAGCGTTTAGCTCTTTTTAATTTGCTTAAAAAAAATAAGTATTATATAATTATTTTGGTGATAATATGAAGATAGCAGTTTTTTCAGATATACATGGTAATTATCAAGCATTAAAAGCTATAATTAAAAAAACTAAAAATAAATATGATGAAATAATATTTACAGGAGATGCAATTGATTTTGGACCTGATT
>JAEEGL016946385.1_pt1 | contig 10221 bp, 9 predicted proteins | sample 9134231 | NCBI WGS metagenome assembly JAEEGL01 (sample SAMN16246548, study PRJNA631951) | gut metagenome | biome: gut microbiome; feature: rumen; material: fiber-attached | host: Bos | place: Iran: Karaj | collected 2018-10 | reverse complement strand
TACAGGTCGGCTTGCTGCACAGTCTCAGGCAGGCTATAGCGGATCTGCGTGTCGGCGTTGAACGGGTTGGGGACGTTCTGGTAAAGCGTTGGCTTGAGCAGTCCGTCCAAAATCTCATCGGTGCCGGTAGTCTGCCTTGGCGCATGAGCGGGAGCGTTCTGTTGCTCCTCGCCCTTGACCTCGGCCAGCTCGGTGCGCAGCTCCTGGATGGCGTTGACCAGCAGGGGAATCACGGCGATGTAGTCCACCGACTTGATGCCGTCTTTGTCGGTGTGCACCAGTTCGGGCAACACTTCCTCGACTTCCTGCGCCAGGAAGCCGTAGTGGGTAGAGCGGTCGTTGCGGTTGGCGTAAATCTTGTCTGATTCGGTCTTGTAACGGGCGATACTGCCGGTGGTGTCCATCGCGGCGAGCTCGTTGAGCGTCGCATCGTCCTGAACGGGTCTTTGGGTCGCCTTGTACTGATAACTGACCCCATTCAGCGCCGACACGACAGACAGTGCGTCGTCAATGTGCTCGACATTCTCTTTCAGACGCTCGTCGCTGGTGAGATACACGCCGTTACTGCGCACGGGACATTTGATGTTCAACACTTCGTCATCCAGAGGGTAGAAGTAGAGCAGTGTGTCTTGGCCTGTGGTGTTGTATGTGGCGCAGAGGCCATCCCTTCCGTGCAGCCACAACTGGTCTGTGTTGCTGGTGCCCGCCTCGCCCAACACGACGTTGTACATGCCCTGCCAAAACTGGTCACCAAAAGAAAGACGGGCTTTCTCGCCGGCATACCCATATCCGTAAATCTTCAACATGGTGGTCGTGTCTCGAATATCCTGAAACACGTCACCCAACTCGTAATCATTGTTTCCCAACATGGTGAATCCGTGCTGGCGGACCCGCAATTGGGCGAACACATTAGTTGCGATAAGCAAGCAGACAGTTGCCAATATGAAATGTTTTGTTTTCATTGTCGTTTTGTTTAAAAATTAATAAATGATTTGAGTTAGCATTCAAGATTACTTGTTTAAGAAAGCCGCGGGGGGCGGTGGACAGGTCTGGTATCATGAAGTTGTCGGGGCGCGTCCACGTGCCCCCGCGGCAAGAGGGGGCATTCTACTCCATGCTGCCGGCAGCGGTGGCTTCGAACGAGCCCCAATAGAGGTCACCGCCGTCGGTCTCGAGGTACAGGTTGACATTGACCACATCGGGCGAGATGTAGACACTGGTCAACGGCGTGGTCACGTAATAGTCCAATGTGTTGTACATCGACTCGACGGACAGCGTGTAGGGCTCGAACCCCGTCGCCGGGAACTCGATGGTCACCATGCGGGTGCTAGAGTAATACCACCCCTCAGGTTCAATGTCAACTAGTCTTGGTTGATGCGCAGAACCACCAAAGATGATGCGGTCTCTGTTTGGGTCTCCATTGGGACTTCCGACCGATTGTCCGTAGACAGGCAATAGCGTAAAAAGCGCTAACGCTAAAAGAAGTAATTCTTTTGCTTTCATAATTAGAAGAATGATTAGTTGTCACCGAAATTATTTTCGGTAGTGCAAAGGTAGGACTACTAAAAACAAGCTTCCAAATAATTGATGTTGCTATTTTTAGTGGCTTAATTAACTGATAATCAGCTATGCGTTAAGACTTTTTGTTGCTTTCTTAACAACTGAAGTCTCGGATTAGTTTTTTTTAACGGGTTGTAACTTGAGTAATAAGAATAATAGGAGATGCTTTCAAGTCATTGAAAATCAACAAGCTAATTGTTTTGTCATTATGAGTCTGTAGAAATTTCATTATTGGACAATCTGAATAATTGCTGCCTTTCGTCCCATGACTTTTTCTGCGATACTTGTCTTTTTGTGCGAAATGGTGAATCTGGAAGTGTATCCAAGATATGCTCCAATGACTTTATTCGGAAAACTTAGGAAATGCATGCACGCCACTACAATCTCCTCTTCTGTCAGCGGTGTGACAGCTTTTCCTATGTTGCTCAAGAATTTTGGATACAAGGCGTCAACAAGCATTTGCAATCTCAGGCAATACTCTCTGTCAAAATAATCATGCATCATACTCATGACTTGCAACGAAGATTTTGTGCTGGATTTGATTGCTTTCGTGTGTACAATGGCCTGTTTCTTTATCTCATCAACCAATGTCCCGATACGCGCTATTGTGGCTGGACCAAACTCTACTGTACTATTGGCTATGGGTGATTGGCCGATACTCGCGATCGTCTCCCTTAGCTGTTTGAGTTCCTCATCGGCCTTTTGTAATAGAATCTGTTTATCTTCCATTTGCCTTGACAATTCTTTGTTGACCTCATTGAGGATTTGGTTCGCGCTTGCCAAATCAACATTGGCATTAATCAATTCCTCGTTGGTTCGTCTATGTTCTGTAATCTCTTGCTGTCTTCTGTCTAATTCAGAGGACATTTCCTCCATTTGAAGCAACAAATCCTTGTTCTTGTTGTCAAGGCTTTGGTTGGTCTGCTTCTGTTTTGTGATTTCTACCTCTTTTCTGTATAATTCAGCTTGTTTCTTTCGGCGGGTAAAGATGTTGGCTGCAAACGACAAGAGCAGCAAACCAGCCAGCGCAAATACAAACCAGAGTACTTTCTTCTGCTTCTTTTTATGATGGGATACCATTTTTGAAGACTCGTAATCATGTGTTGCTTGATCAAGTTGCTGGATTGATCTATTGGTCACGATGGTATCTGCCATGTTACCTACAAACAAATGCAGTTCTTGAGCCACTTGGTCATCATGACTGGATGCTGCAATCACTGATTGGGTGGTGAGAAACATCACACTGTCCTGTTTGTCAGCGGGAGGTGTGGACATCATTAGATAATAACTGCTGGAGTCAGCAGCACCTATATAAGCGAAAGCCTGCGCTAACAATTGGTGACAATGAAAATACACCTGCCTGTCTTGTGTGTTGGCGATAGCCTCTTCAGCCAATTCAATGCACGGTCTATAATCGTGTTTGACAAAATAAATGTCTGCTAAAATCTTGGAACAATAATCAAATTCTTGTCTATCAGACGACAGGCATAGTTGCATTGCTCTTTCTCCAAATATTTTAGCACTATCGATATCAATAGTTATATATAGACTGGCTATTGCATTGAGCACCTGAAGAGTTAGTTTATCGTCTTTGGGCGTTTCAAAAGAATCAAGTGCTAAGCGATACAAGCTGATGGCACGCTCAAAGTCAAACTGGTCATGATAAAGCCAAGCCTGACGCATCAGGGCATAGCCGTGATAGTATTTGTTGCCAATCTGAATGGCTAGATCCTCTGCGAATTTGTAACAGTACATGGCACTGTCAATCTGGGTGAGTTCTTCGAACACGCAACCTTTATAAAGGATGGAGCGGGTCTGCTTCTCCAGGTCGTGGCCATCGGCGTACTGGCTGGCGGCAAGGTTGATGGTGTCGAGGCTATAGACGGGGATATAGGCCTTGTATTTGGCTTGGGTGGTGAGCAGGGCGTGGTAGGCGCGGTTATCGGGGTCGCGCAGCGAGTCGGCGGGATAGTCCTGCAGCAGTGCTGCGGCACTGTCGGGATCGACGGCGATGAGCGAGTCCAGCTCCACCAGCCGCGGCGACACGGCGGCTTGTTGGCGACATCCAGCCAGCAGGAGCAACAGTGTCAATGCTATAGCACTCAATGGTTTCATCAATTACAGAATTAAAATATATTGCAAAGATACATGAAGCCGTGGAGAACCGCAAATAAAACTCAAATATTAACACAAATGAAAGAGGTGAGTGAAAACTTTTTTAGTCGAGGCGGGCGGTGGCTAGGGTGAAGAGGGAGACGGTGGTGCCGGGGATGGTGAGCAGGGCGCGGGCACAGGCCTCGAGGGTGGCACCGGTGGTGACGACGTCATCGACCAACAAAGTATGGGTGTTTTCGAGGGTGAGCGTTTTTTTGTCGTTGAGGGTGTAGGTGTGCTGGACGTTGAGCCAACGGTCGGTGGCACCGCGGCGGGTCTGCGAGCCATGGGCACGGGTGGATTTCAATGCCTGTACGACGGGGACTCCGAGGGCCTCTGCCAGTCCGCGCGCCAGGTAGTCGCTCTGGTTGTAGCCTCGTTCGGCGCGTTTGCTGGGGTGCAGCGGCACAGGGACGATGGCACCGATGCCGTCAAAGAACCCGCTGGCACGCATTTCTTGCGCGGCACGGCTGGTGAGCCACTGCCCCATCTGCGGGCGGTTGCGGTACTTGATGTCAAAGAGGATTTGGGCGTAGGGGCTGGTCTTCTGGTAATAGAAATAGCCAGTGGCTCGTTCAATGGGCACCTTACCGGCAAAGAGTTGTTCCATGGCATTGAATTCGACATCCTCGAGGTGAGTGCGCGGCAGTGCCACCAGACAGGCACGGCAGATGTACCGCTCGTCGGCATGCAGGGGGTTGCCACACACCGGACAGGTGCGGGGCATCAGCGCATCGGCCAACGCACGGCCCCACTCAGTCAGTTTGCTCATCGTCGGGGATGTTCATGGTTCGGCACACCTCGTCGACACAGCGATAGCACAGGTCGGCCTCAAAGCCGCGCGAGGCGGCGAAGCGCAGCAGCGCGGCGCGTGCCAGTCGTGGCTCGCGGCCCGTCAATGTACGCGCCTTGCCTTGCAACAAGTGCATGAGGGTGTCGCGCGATGCCTCTGTATCAAGTTCCTCGTCGAGCGCCTGCAAGATGACGCTCGACGAGACTTGTTTCTGTCGCAGGGCATGGGCAATCTTCACGCGTCCCCAGCCGTTGAAGCGCGCCTTGTCGCGTACGAAGGCATGGGCGTAGCGCTCCTCGTTCAGGAAGTTGTTGTCCTTGAGGCGCTGGATGATACGGTCGGCCTCGGCGGGGTCGATGCCCCACCGCTGCAACTTGTTGCGGAGGTCACTCTCGGCCTGCTCACCACGACTGCACAACGCCGCCAATCGAGCCAACGCTTGTTCGGGGGTTATTTGAGTGCTTTTTGCCACCACTTGCGGACTTTCTTGTCCTTGAGCGCATTGACTTGCTCTTTAACCCACCCGGCAAACTGCTCGTCCCCATCAAGGAGCGACTTGAAGTCTAGATAGAGTTGTGTGCCGTTGTTCGCCTTGAGCCAATTGAGCCACAACGATGCATCACGGTACATCATGATTTGCTCCCAATGCTTGAAAGCATTGAGCATCCGCCCTTTGGTAACCGGTGGCAAACCATCCTGCATCCCGGTCACACGGTCGTTGAGTTCGGTCAGCCACGCGTCGTTCTGGAGACAGACAGGTTGGGTGAAGAAATCGATGATAGCCATTCCGGGTCCTCCCAACATACTGGGATTGTTGTTTTCGGTGACACGGGGTCGCGTCTCCTCAAAGCTACGGCCAGGGATACTGGCATTAGGCTGCTCGATGTGCTTGATTTGGTAAGTTACTGGCTCCTCTGCTGGAACGATGTGCCCATCGTTGTCAAAGACATAGTGACGGGTCACCGCACCTTCTTCGCTAAGTTGAGGTCCACCGTTCTGTCCCATCCCCGCCTCATATTGGCGCTTGACATCAAACTTCTCCCCCAGCCGGATGACAGATGCCGTTCCAGCATGGAAGCCATAACCCATATCACGGGGCATGAAGTCCCTGCCGTCGCAATAAACCATGTCCTGTTGATGAAATGCCAACATACCGTCAATGATGCCTGGCTCTTGCTTGTAAGTGACCACATAGGTCTCATCGGCACGATGGTCCTGCTTGTCATAGGTCACATCGAGTTGAGCGCAGACAAAGATCTTATCACCCATTGGAATACCCTTGACTTCACGGATTTTCACAGTTGCGCGGTCGAGCATTTCGGGCGTGGCGAGAACCACACCCTGCAAGAACAACGCTTTCTCATTGCCCTCAAGCGTCTTGCCCTTTTCAAGCATTTCGATGCCATTGACGCGGCATACACCGGGCTTAGCTGGCGCCACCATTGCCACGATGATGACCAGCAAACATAGGATTGTCAATTTTTTCATAACATATTGTTTTTATGAGCCCCCCTCAGTCCCCCCTAAAGAGGGGGAGGCTCGGATTCTAGTTATCAGTTGTCAGCTATCAGTTGTCAGTTTTCAGTGATCAGTTTTCAGGTCCTGATAGCGAGCGCAAGTGAGCCCTCAAAGCGAGCGCAGGTGAGCCCTCAAAGCGAGCGCAAGTGAGCCCTCAAAGCGAACGCAAGTGAGCCCTTAAAGCGAACGCAGGTGAGCCCTGACTACTCATAGGGGAGCATGGTAAGGAGCTGACCGAATTTCTTGGCACCTTCCTCGAGCTGTTTGCCTACCATGGCGCGCAAGAAGAAGGGCAGGTCAAGTTGCAACGAGGCCACACTGTCGGTTTCGGTGTCGCTGACTGGAGTGAGTTCAATCATCATATTGAACTTCACAGGTGCTTGTGCCGCGGTGAAGACGATGCGGTTGGGTGCCTGGCTCTGCTCTGGGTCGATCGCCAACTTGAGTGGTCCCATGGGCGAGTCGATACTGATACTGTCGGGGCCAAAGACCACCTTGTCGATGTTGGCACGTGCCTCCTCGGGCAAGCGGTCCTTGTTTGCCTCGATTTGCTCTTGGAAAACCGAGGGGTTACTCAGTTTGCCGAACACTGTCTCTATGTTGTGGTTGATGCGCTGGGCATCGCTTTTGTAAGTTTCCATTTAATTATTTAGGCTTTAGACTTTAGACCTTAGACTTTAGACTTTAGACCTTCGTTTTTCGTGCTTCTGATAACTAACTTCTTGTATTTGTTAAAATTGCTAAGGTCTAACGACTAAAGTCTAATGTCTAAAATGCATTGTGCATTAGTCAATGATGGGGTTGGGGGCCCAATTGGCGGGATCTTCGCGCCACTGTTTGAGGGTCTCGACATCGCTGGGTTTGATATAGTTTGCCTTGACGGCAGCATCGACCATGGCACTGTAGTTGCTGATGGTGAGCAGTTCGATGCCGGCTTTCTTGAACGCCTCAGCGGCCTGCGGAAACTCGTAGGTGAAGATGGCGACCATGCCGATGACCTCGGCCCCGGCATCCCGCACAGCCTGCGCCGCCTTGAGGCTGCTCTTTCCCGTTGACACCAAGTCCTCGACGATGACAACCTTCTGTCCAGGCTTGATGTTTCCCTCGATGAGGTTCTCCAGGCCATGATCCTTGGGGGTAGATCGTATGTAAACAAAGGGCAACGACAACGTGTCGGCAACGAGGACACCCTGGGCGATGGCACCAGTTGCCACGCCGGCAATCACCTCGACCTCGGGGAAATTCTCGGCGATGAGTCGGGATAGCTCCACCTTGATGAAGTTGCGCGCATCAGGATAGGACAACGTCTTGCGGTTGTCGGTATAGATGGGTGAGTTCCATCCCGAAGCCCAAACGAACGGGATGCTTGGCTGCAACTTGATGGCGCTGATTTTCAGCAGTTTTTCGGCTAATAATTGATCTAAATTTTTCATGTTGTTCCTTGTTTCAGTTCTGAGATTGCAAAGGTACGATTTTTAATTAAGAATTAAGAATTAAGAATTAAGAATTTTTGGGATGACACGATTTTTTGTGTCTATTCAGCGATTCACGTTCTGTATTTGATAAATGAACAATTCGGTCTAGCGTCAATGGGTATTGTATTAGTCGCGTGTAGGCGCGACCAATGATGCGAGTCGAACTCTGTAGGGACGGCACAGGTGTCCGTCTCTACCTTCATTGGTATATCTTAAAGGGGATACTGTCGTTACAGAATCGCTGAACAGTTACGATTTTTTCTTGATAAAAATAATTCGCTAATTCGAAAATTCGTGACCTTGAAAAAAACTAGAACAGAATCATTCGGTAATTCGAAAATTCGTGACCTAGAAAAAAACTAGAACAGAATCATTCGGTAATTCGAAAATTCGTGACCTTGAAAAAAACTAGAACAGAATCATTCGGTAATTCGAAAATTCGTGACCTTGAAAAAAACTAGAACAGAATGATTCGAAAATTCGAAAATTCGTGATACCTTTGTAGCCATGGAATACCAAATGAAGATATCTAGTCTGCAAAACGAGCGGTTGAAACGGATGGTTGCGCTGGGACAGAAATCATCGCTTCGACGCAGCGAGGGTGTGATAGTCGTCGAGGGCCGTCGCGAGTTAGAGCACTGCATCCATGCCGGCCACGAGGTGGTGGCGACGTACCACTGCCCTACTCTGCTCGACAGCATCCCCACCTGCGACTGCCCTTGCTACGAGGTGACGCGCGAAGTGTACGAGAAGATGGCGTACCGCGGCAGCACCGAGGGCGTCATTGCCGAGGTGCGTCCCCGCACGCTCACACTCAACGACCTTCATCTGCCCGAGCATCCGCTGATTATCGTGCTCGAGAGTGTGGAGAAGCCTGGCAACCTGGGCGCGGTGTTGCGCAGTGCCGACGCCGCACAAGCCGATGCCGTGGTGGTGTGCGACCCATTGACCGACCTGTACAACCCCAACATCATCCGCAGTTCAATTGGTGCCATCTTCACCGTGCCATGCGTGGCATGCAGCTCCGATGAATGCATCACCTTCCTGAAAGCCAACAACATCCAAATACTCACAGCACAATTGCAGGACTCGTTGCCCTACTATGACACCGACATGCGTTGTGGCACCGCCATCGTCATGGGTACGGAGTCGACCGGGCTGACGCAGCCATGGCGCGAGGCGGCTGACCGCCACATCCGCATCCCGATGAACGGCATGCTCGACTCGCTCAACGTGTCGGTCAGTGCTGCCATCCTGTTGTTCGAGGCAGTCCGCCAGCGCCAGTCTTAAGGCATAAGGGGTTTAATTGGAGAGGACGAAGTATTTTCAATTGTTTTGTACCTTTGCGGGCATGAACCGAGAGATATTGCGCATCGCGCTGCCAGCGATTGTTGCTAACATAACGATACCCTTGCTGGGGCTGCTGGACACCGCCATCGCAGGCCATCTGGGCGATGCCACCATGATTGGTGCCATCGCCGTGGGGTCGATGTTGTTCAACTTCATCTACTGGAACTTCGGGTTCCTGCGCATGGGTACATCAGGCATGACTGCACAGGCCTACGGGCGCAAAGACATGAGCGAGTCGGCACGACTCTTGCAGCAGTCATCGGCGTTGGCACTAGCCATCGCATTGGCTATCATCGTGTTGCAATGGCCCTTGCAGTGGCTGGGTTTCACAGTCATTGGACCCTCGGAAGACGTCCTGCGGCTGGCGCGCACTTATTTCTACATTGTGGTGTGGGGTGCGCCTCCCACGTTGATGATGATGAGCATCAAGGGGTGGCTCTTAGGCATGCAGGACAGCAAGGGTGCCATGTACGTCAGCATTTGGGTGAATGTGGCGAACATCGTGGCAAGCCTGATGGCGGTGTATGTCCTGCGCATGGGATTTGTGGGCATCGCTGTGGGTACACTGCTGGCGCAGTGGTTAGGACTGGCCTACTCGCTGTGGCTTGTCAGGCGCAAGTTTGGGCAAGTGACGGCACTCATCGACTGGCGCAGGCTGCAATTGCGGGGAACACGCCACTTTTTCTCGGTGAATACCGACATTTTCTTGCGTAGCACGTTGCTGATGCTCGCCAACCTGTTCCTGGTGTCGGTTGGAGCGCGAAGCGGAGACCTTATATTGGCTGCCAACTCGCTGATTCATCAACTCAATGGATTATTTGCCTACTTTGTCGATGGCATCGCTTTTGCCGGCGAGGCACTCGTCGGCAAGTATGTCGGTCGCCGTGATGTGGCGCAGTTGCGCCTGTGCGTGCGGCGGTTGTTCTTATGGGCCGCTGCACTGACGGCGGTTTTCACCGTTCTCTACGCTTTTCCCCAGCTTATCTTTGCCGTACTCACTGATGATGTTGTAGTGCGTGAGGTGGCCATGCAATACCGGTGGTGGTGTGCGCTTCTGCCCGTTTGCGGCATGGCGGCGTTTGTGTGGGACGGGGTGTTCATCGGAATGACCTATAGTCGCGGCATGCTGTGGGCGGTGGCGGTCGCTGACGTGTTTTTTGTGGGACTCTACTTCCTATTGCCCGCCGCGATGGGCAACCATCGGCTGTGGCTGGCATTCGTCATCTACCTCGCCATGCGAGGTGTGGTGCAGACAATCCTGTACCGACGAAAGCATTTGCTTCTGGCCGCCCCATAAAACAAAAGCCGTCTCATGTGAAGTGACCCCAAAAAGTTGGACGGGTTAAATATTATTGTCTAAGAGAAAGAGTT